>Ga0206962_1103_pt1 | contig 28802 bp, 20 predicted proteins | sample Alteio_BWOrgHeat_27_FD_153241 | JGI IMG/M metagenome (GOLD analysis project Ga0206962, IMG submission 153241) | Enriched cells from forest soil in Barre Woods Harvard Forest LTER site, Petersham, Massachusetts, United States -... | ecosystem: Environmental > Terrestrial > Soil > Temperate forest >...
GACTATAAATTTGCCAATACGACTGGCGAACAGATTATCAAAGTGAAAAATATGAAAATAGGTAATTTAGAGGCTTAAAAATTTGATTATTTATAGAAATATATATAAGTATATACTATAATACACTTATATTAATAATGTCCGATTTAGAATATATTTTAAATGAAAAGAATAAGTATATTACCAAGGAATATATTGAAGGTCTTTTAAAGAAACATGGGGGAATTGATATCAATATTAAAAATTTGGAACACTTTCAAAGGGCCATGATTCATCTGTCCTATTTGGTCAGAAATGAGAAATTTTATAAGAACAATAAAACAAAAGCTTATCAGATTCAGTCAAATGATATTGAACCGATAAAACCGGAATTGATCAGTCGAACGATACCTTTGCAAGAGGATTCGTATGAACGGTTGGAGTTTTTAGGCGATGCGCAGCTCCATCTCATTTTTGGAGAATACCTCTTCAAACGCTATGAAAAGGAAGACGAAGGTTTTCTTACGAAGTTACGAACGAAGATTGAGAATGGTGATACTTTATCTGTTCTATCTGAGACTATAGGATTAGGTGAATACGTGGTAATATCGCGTTATGTGGAGCTCAATGGTGGTAGAACATCGAATCGGCCACTCTTAGAAGATGCCTTTGAGGCATTTATTGGAGCCCTATATTTAGAATGTGGCTTTGAAATAACAAAAACCTTTGTGGTTAATTTGGTAGAGCAGGAGATTGATTTTGCGATCATGTTAAGCACGGTCACGAACTTCAAGGAGAAGCTTTTACAGTATTTTCATCTCAAGCGATGGTGTGATCCAGTGTATGGAACCTTAAATATAAGTGGCAATGAATGTTCAAAACTTTACACAATATATTTAAAGCTTAAAAAAAATGAACTAGACGATGGAGAGGTTGTTGCCACTGGTTCAGCCAGTTCTAAAAAGCAGGCGGAACAGAATGCCGCTAAGGCCTTTCTAATTAGCCAGCGCATTTTTAAAGAAGATGATGATGAGGTCGAAGATATTGAAGAAGTATCAGAGGATGAAGGGTTTGATAATAGGACAAAGGTAAACAGAGTATTTGACAAAGAGGAGGAAGAAGATATTGAGGAAATTACTGATGAAAGTGAAGAGATCAAAGTTGCTGAACCAGTTAATAATGTTGATAAAGAAGACAGTATTGAGGTTGTGACAACTGAATCTGAGAAAGAAGAAGAGGTGGTAAAGCCTAAAACATTCATTTGTCCAAGTTGTAAAAAAATATATATGAAGGAACATATGTACATAAAACATATTAGTCAGCGAAAATGTAGCAAGGAGAAGAATATGAAAAAAGAATTGAAAGATTTGATAAAAGTTTAAATGAACATATCTTGATTTATAAAAAAGATATGACTTGATAAAGTAAAATTAAGCGTATTGCCACTTATATCCGTAAGATGTATTTTGTCTCCCTTTACAGACATTAATAATACCTGATGCTGATTTAAGATTAGGATTCATCTCTTTGGCAGCAGCTATTGCAGTGTCAAAAGTTTTAATAATTTTCCCAGTTTTTATATTAATTTGATTTACTTTTCTACCAACAGAGTGAATAATATTTCCTTGATGGCTGTTCCATTCTAAATTTGTATAATGATTATTTAATCTATTTTTGTCTAAATGATTAACCTCATTTTTAATATCAGTTTTACCTTTACAAAATCTTGTTGCAACTAATATATGACCTCGTCTCATATATGCGTTTCCTAATGTATCAGTTAAACTGATTTGATAGTATCCAGTTACGATAGATGGTGATAAAATTATTTTCCTTTTTATATTTCTTACGCGACCATACGAAGAAATATCATACCCGCTAAAATCAATATCATCAATTTTCCCTAGATTCTTCCATGTTTCGGGTTTATTTTTATCAATGATAACCTCAAATGTCTTTTTTTTAGGTTTATTTTTATATTTCCATATAAAATTATATGCATGCTGAAGGTAACCATTAATATTTTTCAATATACGAATTACTGTATAGGTCGGATTAGCAGCTATGATCTCTTTAACACTTTTCCATTCTTTAATTAAGACACCATCAGAGTTGTATTGCAGGATCTCAAATTGAACTTTGGTATCATGGTAGGCTTGAGAATTTTCTGATGCGGTCATCCATTCTAAGTTTTTATAATTCGCATTATATTTGTTTTTATCAATATGATTTACTTCTGGCAATTTTTTGGGATTTAAAACAAAATGTTTAGCAACTAAAATATGTAGACAACACATAGTTTCTTTACTATTTGCATTAGTTAACTTAAGTCGCAAATAATCCTCTTTTGCAAAAGACATTAGTACATCAGATATACAGCTATATATCTTTCCAAAGTTTGATATCAAATATCGCTTCCCATAATCAAAAACATACTTCCAATACTCTTTGCCATCATTCGGGATAATGTAGTTATCTTTGTCAAGAATGTATTTATCATCAATAACAAAGTTTTTAATTGGCTTTTTAAGGTTTGCATCATAAGACCAGATATAAGAATAAGCTGATTTATTATTACCGTATAAATTGTGATCAAGCCTAGACCTTGTGTATGACTTGTTTGCGGCTAATATTTGAACCATTGAATCCCAACACTTGATTATGACATAATTTGCGTCGTACTGATATATTTTACGAGGTTGTTTTACTAGTTTAGCTACTTCAACTTTTATTATAGGTTTAGTAATATTTTCATTATATGACCAGATAGATCCATAAGCGGTTTTAGCATGTCCGTTGAGATTATTATCAATATGTAATTTTTTGTATTTTTTATTGCTATTTATTATTTCCTTAAGTGATGCCCATTTTTTTACAAAGTCACCTTCTAATGTAAATTGATATACAATTTTTTCATCAATTACTACAATTATCGGTTTTACAAGATTTTTATCATAAGACCAGATGTATTGATAAGCGAACGTTGCGAGACCTTTCAAGCACTTATGGATAACGGCAGATATATATGTAGAATTACTACCAAGTATCTCTTTGACACTATTCCATGACCGGATAATTTTGTAGTTACCATTATACTGGTAAATTTTGCGTGGAACATTTTCGCCTGACATATTTAATACTATTATTTAATGCCTAATCTTTATGTCGATTTTTCACCCAAAATTATAATATTCATTATTTAATATAAGATGTCTGAACAAGACAACAGACTAAACAAATATGTTGATCTTAAGATAAATGGTAGATTATTCCCAAGCTGGACATGTCTCAACTTTAAGAGGTATAAACTGGATGAAGTATTCAAAACCAGCGAAGATCCGTGTGACACTAAAACAGATTCTGGTGAACATAAATTAGAACTAAGAAAATACCAATTATTTTTGGGTCAATTTTTAGATTATCGGTCTCCATTCAAGTCTTCGCTTATCTACCACGGCCTCGGGGCCGGTAAGTCCCTGACTGCAATCAACATTTATAACGTTCTATATAGTTACAATCCCGGCTGGAACGTCTTCATTTTGATCAAGGCTTCCTTAAGAGGTGGATGGCAAGATGAGCTTAAACGCGGATTGAGTAGCGATGAATATGAATTTCGTTACCGCAATATTGTTTTTGTTAATTATGATTCGCCGTTCGCCGATAGAGGATTTATGGATGCGCTTAAAAATGTTGATAGTTCCAAAAAATCCCTATATATTATTGATGAAGTCCATAACTTTATTAGGAATGTTTATAGTAATTTAGCATCAGGAAAGGGAAGAAGAGCCCAAGTCATTTATGATTATATTATACAAGATCAGAGAGAAAACCCAGATACACGTGTCATTACCCTTAGTGGAACCCCCATAATTAATAAGCCATTTGAGATAGCTTTACTGTTCAATCTATTGCGTCCTGGTCTATTTTCACGTAGCGAATCCGAGTTTAATAACTTGTTTGTTTCTACGACCACTCATCAAACATTAAACCCTAACACTAAGAACCTTTTTATGCGACGTATACAAGGGTTGGTGAGCTTCTATATTGGGGCGACACCTGATCTCTATGCCAGCAAGACAATCATCTACGTTGATGTTCCAATGTCCTCCTATCAAGTTGACATTTACAACTACTTTGATGAAATTGAAAAAAAGATGGCCGCGCTTAGTGCTCTCCAAGGAGGTCGGGGAGCGACCGTCTATAAGGTTTTTACGCGTCAAGCAAGCAACTTCGTATTCCCGCACATCAATCAAAATATAACGGGAGAAAATCGTCCTAGGCCAAGCAAATTTCGTATATCTGAAAGAGAAGCGGAAAAACTGGCCGAATCCGGAAAAGTAAAATCTAAAGACAAAGCGAAATTAGTTCACTTATCTGAATATTTGAATACAATGGACCTATATATGTCTAGTTTTAAAGACTACCTGACCAAGATAGACGATGAAGATAGACAAAAAGGTTACACGATTATGGATGATGTCAAGTTATTCATTGATTACCCCGGTGAATTCAACCAATTCCAACTTGACAAAATTCCCAAATCCGGCCTCTACCTAGCTATGTACACATCCTCACCCAAAATGACCAATATAGCCTTTAATATTATGCGCTCCAAAGGCCCAGTCATTGTATACTCAAACTACGTCTTAATGGAAGGCCTAGAAATATTCAAGATCTACCTACACTTTTTCGGTTTTTACAATTATATGATTGACAAGAAACTAAAGGACGGCCAAGTTGGTTATGTTGAGTTCCATGGTCAAATAAAGAACATAGAGGATAGATTTGCCGCGATGCGTATCTTTAACATGCCAGAGAACAAATTAGGCACCCTGATCAAGATCATGCTCATATCCCCAGCCGGCTCTGAAGGGTTAAGTTTAAGAAATGTCAGACAAGTCCACATTTTAGAACCTTACTGGAATGAGGTCAGAATTACCCAGATGATAGGTCGAGGAATCCGTCAATGTTCACATAAAGACTTACCAATGGACCAACGGCATGTAGATATCTATAGATACAAATCAGTTTTACCAGATCGGTCTAAACAGACGACCGATGAATATATTGAAGATGTTGCCCGCAGTAAAGACTCTTTAATCCAATCCTTTTTAGATGCTCTAAAAGAAGCCGCTGTTGATTGTGCCCTATTTAAGAATCACAATATGATCTCCCAAGAATATAAATGCTTTCAATTTGAAGAACCATCATTATTTGATAAGAATATTGGTCCGGCCTATCGAACTGATATTGTTGATGATCTTAAATTAGATAATGGTTCTAGTTCGACTAAAGCAAAGACGATTAAAATCAAGGTTATGAAAGTTTTAGCAGTTAAGATAACATCTTTACCTGAAGAAGAGGTCATTTCATACTCAAAACCACAAAACTATTGGTTATACATGGATTCAGGTGTTGTTTACGATTATGATTTGCATTTTGCTGTCGGCCGTGTAGCTAGAGATGAAAATGATATTCTTATGAAATTGAACAAGGATACATATATAATAGATTATGTCATTCCAATTCCAGAAATCTCTTAAAATTATTCCACCAATAAAATCACATATGCTTCTGTGATTTTATCCTATCATGATTACCCCAGGCGTCGACCAGCAAAACTGTTTCACAATCGTACATATCTATTCGGTAATATATTGTGAAAACGTTTTGGTATCCAACGCCTAACCCATCTATACAATCACAATAAGAATGAAACCAGTATACCCCCGGCGTCGGCCAGCAAAACGGCTTCACAATCGTACATATCTATTCTGGTAATATATTGTGAAAACGTTTTGGTATCCAACGCCCGTCACCATAATACAGTCACCCATAATTCAATTAACATACTGTACCAGGGCCCTTAAATCAAAATGATCTCACAATATGATTTATCGCAACTACAAATCATATTATATACCCGTTTTGATCCTGGGTCAACAAAAATATATCAACAATATGATTACAATTACGGTAAATCATATTGCCAATCTATTTTGTTTGCCGGGCCCTGGTACTTACTCATTCTCTTGACCAATCTGTGTTAATAAAATATAAAACTTTTTATATTTTAAAATATATAGAAAATGTCTGATAATAATAAGATATTTGATGATACTTATAGACAAAACTTTATTGCTAATACCGATCCAATAAAGTTAAATGACTATTTGAAAAATATGGAAAGGTTATCTAGAAAGAATAATAAGTATTTAGAAATGTATAATAAAGATATATTCTTCTTAGTTGAATTAAATGATCAAATGAGTCAAAATGAATCAACTAGTCTCAACTTATTGCCAGGCTATAATAATATGATGACTGAACAAGAATGTGCAACCGATGTCTATATCGGCCGATTCAACAATATTACTCAAGCCACAATTACTACTGTACCAAAGGTACCAAAGGCCGAGAATGAATTAGAAACTATAAAGAATACATTAGCTAATCCATTAGATACTCTAACTGAGAATAAGAAAAAGGCAATTAGTCGGTTTATTGATATAATTATGTATTGTGAAAGTGTTTTTATTAAAGAATATGACATTACCAAAATAGAATATATAAATACTTTGACAAAGCTGATTGCCAATACTAATTCTTATATGAAGGAAGCATTCATTTATCTTACTAAGATCCTTCAAACTAACAAGAATAAGGTATCAGAAGAGTTTATGAAATCATATATTGATCTGAGAACTAAAAAAAAGTTATCAGATTATAAATCTTTAAAAAAGAAACTGTTAACTGATTACCTAAATAAGTTGGGCCAAGAAAAACTGTATGCAAGTAAGTTTGTAGAGAAGATTATAGACAGATATAAAAGATCACCAAAAACAACCTAATCATATTTCGTATTAAGGTTAATCTGGCTCTCCATAACACCAACTACTAAAGAAATATGATTCTGTATTTTCTTATTTAATGGATGTCTTAAATCAGTAATTGGAAAAGGCTCATAATTATTTGTTTCAAAGCTTTCTAATTCATCATTGGTCATTAGGTCATTATACTTCAATAGTTTACCAGAATAATCATAAAACTTGATAGTAAGTTGACTCAAATTACCAAGAGCAGAGTTTTTAAAAAATTTATTGCCGTAATGATGTGAACCTGAATAATAATTCTGACCTAAAACCTTTTCTGGGATAATCAGAGAAAATGGATTAGATATCGCGACTTCCTCTCTAGTTGAATATACCTTACTATTGTCTTCTTCTAATTCTTTAATCTCTAAGAACACATACATTTCCGATAATAATGAATTATTTTTATCAAATTCATATTCCCCTATCTTATTTCTATGTAATTTACTATGTTGTGGTAAAATTACATTTTCCAACTTAACATATTTTACATTCTTGAACTCCTTATTGATATGAGGTTTTGGTTGTCCCTCAAACCTAGTTGTAACAGTCTTAGTACCTTTACTTTTATTTCTACTATCAATATACTCTTCCTTACTATAAGTCGATGGAGCTGTCGGATTAAACTTAACAGTAAAGGAAAAGGGATCTGGGTACACTTTAATATCCCTATCCACACTGTCAATATTTAACCTGTATTCTGTTATTCCTTCATCAATGATAGAAGGACCAATATTATTATGTATTAATTGTCCCTTATTAGTATAGTCAGGCCTTCTAACCATTTGATGATTTGGTAAAAATACATCTGGATATCCGTAATTCATTATAATATATATAGAAAATATTGAGTCTAAAATAGCCGTAAAATTAACTGGACAAATAATATAATATATAGGTTAAAATGGATAAGTTTTTCTTTTCGGAGAAAAATATTGGTAGGCAATGCCTTACCTTGGCATCCATATTGAATGTAAAAGACAATCCCGATTCCAAAAGAAAGCTAAAAAAACTATTAGCTAAGCAGATGAAAGAAACTTATGATAAGTATGGAGGTAAAAAGCCTCAGGGCATGCAAGTTACAGAATTTATTGATCTTCTCAATAAAAAGAGTATCAAGGACTGTGTCAAAATCTGTGAAGATAGTCGCAATGCAAGAAGAGAAGGTGGTTCATCGGCTGGCTCTAGTAGTCATGACGAATTATCAGAGTTATCTAGGTCCAGAGACAGGGACACTTATGCAGATAGACCTAAGAACATTCAGAGTAGACCTAAGTTCGATAACGTTGGCCGCCGAAGTCAAAAACAGGGTCAAGGTCAAAACAATATAGGTTTTCAAGGTTATTCTGACCCTAGTGGTTCCGGTAACTTTGCCCCTATAGCTCAAGGTAATGGGGAATACATTACAGCGACCGGCGAAATGGGTTCTAAGATGTTTTTCGGTAATTTGGAAAATGCAATGTATGGAGATTCCGGTTCAGCTAAAGATGACTTGGAAAGAAAAGTTATGGAGAGATCTAGTCAATATGCCCAAAGAGGTAAAGGAATGATGGGGGATATGAATGGATCAATGATGAATAACGGTATGATGGGTGGAATGATGGATCCAATGATGGGAATTGGAATGCCAAACCCGATGATGATGGGCCAAGGGAATAATAGACCCCCACAAATCGATTTCACTCTTGTACATGGAAAACATAGTAGTAAGGGTCAAGGAGGACAAAGTAATGGTATGGATTACAATCCTAATATTACTGGAGCTGATCCGTTTTCAAATGGTAACTTTGGTAACTTTGATTTTAGCAATCAGATGGGAAACAATATGATGGGAAATCCAATGATGGGCCAAATGAATATGAATCCAATGTTGATGGGTCAAATGAATAACCCGATGATGGGCCAATTGGGTCAAATGAACAATATGGCGATGATGGGTCAAAATATGGGAGGCCAAAATATGGGTGGTCAAAGCAATGCAGAAATACAGTCCAAATACAATAACTTATTGGCTGAAAGAGACAAATTAGATACTTTGAGAAGTGGGTCAGCACCGAACAAAGGATCATTTAATCCGATGATGTCACCATATTTAAATGGTCAAAATATGGGTAATAATGGAGATATGAATCAAATGTTACAAATGCAAAAAATGCATGATCTATATAATAGTAACAATTTGAACCATTTAAACTTTAACAGGGGAGTACAATACACGCAACAGCAACAGCAGCAACAGTTGCAGCAAATGCAGGGTCAAGAAATAGACGCTATGAAGAATCTAGATTCAGAACAATTAGATTCTCACATTAAAAAGATGAAAGATAAGATTTACAATCAAATGAATCTAACAAATTTTGATCCATTATTCTTACAATCATTGGATTCAAAACAATTAGATGCACTAATAAAGAAAATCAGTTTAGACTTGTCAGGGTTAAACAATATTGTTAGTGATAATGTTAAAAAGACAGATAGTATTTTATATGACTTGAGTAATAGTAGTAATAATAGTAATAATAGTAATAATAGTAATAATAATAATAATAGTAGACCAGTACAACAGGATAATTCTGTCAGATATCATGATATCCTTATTAGGTCTCAGGATTATGATAGTCCAGCTAATTACAGTGACTACATGGTTGAATTTGGTCCGAATTCTTATAAGAATGTTACCAGTTTTCAACTTATCGATATCAAAGTCCCCAAGATAGGCAATATAGTTACACAACTTAATAACAAGATAAGATACACTATTGAAGGAGCAGGAAGTGAAGTTGAATCGACAATCCCAACTGGTTCTTATGATTCCAATTCTCTCCTCAACACTTTACAAAAAGTTGTTGCTCCGAATTTCACTTTACTAATAGATAATAATGGTAAAGTCATTATAAAGAATGATTTTAACAAAACATTTGATTTAATAAATAATGGCAAAAGTGTTTTGAGACATTTAGGATTCAGTAAAGTTAATTATATTGGAAAAAAGAGTTATGTGGCTGAGGATTTACCTTTAATAGATAAAAAAATAGAATCACATTTATTCATCGAAGGGATTATCGATGAGAAACCTATTTTAAGTTTTAATCAGAATGATGATGTGTCAAAATTATGTCCTATAACTGTTAAATTTGATAAGCCATTAGATAGTTTGCCGGAAATATTCATTAAGTTTAAAACAGATAAGAATCCCGATTCAACTAATCTTGTTGATTTCCATGAAGAACCACATGAATTGAGATTTCGAATAGGCTGTTTAATTTAATCAGATAGTTTTAGAATGATGGGTTAAGCAAAGTAATAATCCCTACATTTATTCACTTCTTCATCTGTAACTCGTTGTCCATTAATATCAGCAAACTTATCACCTTTTAAAAGTCTGTTAATAAAGCTTAAACTATAGACACCGCATTCACTTCCTCCTCTCTGATGTCTCTTCTTATTATAATCAACAATAGGTTCTTTCCCTAAATCATTTTTGATGAAATCACTAATTCTTTTCATAAATTTAGTTATTTCCTTATTCTCAACCTCTTTCTCACCAAAATCTGGTTCATAGCCATAAGAGTCAAAGAAATAACATTCACCTTGACTAAAATCAGCATATAGGGCGGTCCAATGGCTACCTGGTTCATTATGTCTATCTAAGTTTATCACCATACCTATCTTTGTTTTGCCTTTATCAATTAAATCCTTCTTGAAATCTATATCCTTAAGACCATAAAGATCTAAATCAGAAAAATCATACGGCAAAGCTCCAAAAGATTTAAAATCATTATATACATATTCTTTTTGTTTTAATGAACTTCTAATATTTTTTGAATCTAACCATTTATTGCCTTTACTAGGACCCTCCGGGAGCCAAGTGTTATTTTCCAAATCATCCTTGATAAGATCATTTAATCTTTTCATAAATGATTGTTTTGTCCAACATATTTGATCTTTACACTTTTTAAATTTAATCTTAAATTGTTTGAGTAAATATCTTTTGTATCTATCAGGTTCTAAATCCTTGTATTTATGATCAACTCTTATCTGATTATTTTTACCGGAATTTTCCTCATTAAATGCATCAGCCATTGCCATTAAACTTTCTAAAGGAATACATGACCAATCTTCAAACTTTTTAGCTGGAGCACATTTATAATCTTTATCTGAGGCCGGTCTTAAATCTTCAGAGGTTATTGTGACAAAGGTTAAATCATCATTATCTTGTGAAGCCATTATATTATTGTTTCATAAAAAAATTTATATCCTTGTTTAAATTATACTCTTTATCGAAAAAGTGATGTTGACCTGTTTTCTTATCAGTTGAACCTAAAAGTTTACCATCATTAGACCATATTGCTCCAAATTTATCCAGATAATAGACTTTATCATTTATTTTAACTTCATCTAACACTACTTCACTCTCATCAATACCTTCCTTAGTTGGCTTTACCGGTACATTTTTATCATCCTTTACTTTCTTCTCTTTTACTTTCTTCTCATCTTTCACTGTTGCATCTTTTACTGTTGCATTTTTTACTGTTGCATCTTTTACTATTGCATCTTTTATTTTCTTTGAATCAGTTGCTGTAGCCTGAACACTATTGTTTTTACTCATTTATTAATACTATATTCTAATTTAATAAATGTATTATAGATTATGCATTATAATGTTCAATTTTTCTGATATTATAATAAGTTATCGGGGCCCTTATCACAAAACGGATTCACAATAGGGTATAAATCATATGATACTAATATTGTTAATCAATTTTGGTAAACTCTTAAACAAAATTGGTTAACGATATTGTTTTTATTATGATGAAAACCATATTGTGAATTCATTTTGTGATAAGGGCCCCGGTAACTATTAGAAACAAAATTATACTGGTATCAATTGGAAGGGCGGAAAAGTATAACAGCTGACTATCTATATTAGTTCGTCCGCTGTTATACTTTTCCACCCTTCTAATTGTAATCAATATATTTTGTTCTTATAAGATATCGGGGCCCTTATCACAAAACGGATTCACAATATGGTATAAATCATATGATACTAATATTGTTAATCAATTTTGGTAAACTCTTAAACAAAATTGGTTAACGATATTGTTTTTATTATGATGAAAACCATATTGTGAATTCATTTTGTGATAAGGGCCCGGTAACTATTAGAAACAGAATTATATTGGTATCAATTGGAAGGGCGGAAAAGTATAACAGCTAACTATCTATATTAGTTCGTCCACTGTTATACTTTTCCACCCTTCTAATTGTAATCAATATACTTTGTTCTTATGAGATACCGGGGCCCTTATCACAAAACGGATTCACAATAGGGTATAAATTATATGATACTAATATTGTTAATCAGTTTTGGTAAACTGTTAAACAAAATTGGTTAACGATATTGTTTTGATTATGATGAAAACCATATTGTGAATTCATTTTGTGATAAGGGCCCCGGTAATTATTAGAAACAGAATTATATTGGTATCAATTGGAAGGGTGGAAAAGTATAACAACGGACGAACTAATATAGATAGTCAGCTGTTATACTTTTCCACCCTTCTAATTGTAATCAATATACTTTGTTCTTATGAGATACCGGGGTCTAACGACTTGTTCGTTAACTCACTGAGCCCTTATCACAAAACGGATTCACAATAGGGTATAAATCATATGATACTAATATTTTAATCAGTTTTGGTAAACTGTTAAACAAAATTGGTTAACGATATTGTTTTGATTATGATGAAAACTGTTTGTGAATTCGTTTTGTGATAAGGGCCCCCGGTATCTCATGAGAGCAAAATTATAAAACAAAATAAAATTTTATTAATGTTTCATAAATGAACATTAGTAAAAATAAATTAAACAAATAGGTAATCATCCTCATCATTCTTAGGGACATTTTGAGATTTAACATATGGCTTTTTCACAAAAGTTGTTGTTGGTTTCTTTGCCACAGTACTGTTCACTGATGCAACAGTCGGTTTCTTTATTGTGGCATTAGTTGCTGATGTGATTGTCGGTTTCTTCATCGCGGTAATTGTTGAGTTAATTGACGGTTTCTTTATTACAGTATTAGTTGTTGGTTTCTTGACTAATGTATTACTAACTGATTTTGGAGCATCAGAAAACATATAATCATCATCATCTTGTTTCTTTTGTGGTATTATCTTCTTTGGTGCCACTGTAACTGACTTCTTAGGTGCCTCAGCAAACATATAGCCATCGTCATCATCATCTTGCGTTCCCTTTCCCTGTTTTTGAAAACCGGTCACTTTAGCCAGTCTCTTCGGCTCAACCTTTACTTCAGTCGTATTAACGAACATATACTCGTCACTGTCGGCATCTTCCTTAAAACCTCTATTATTTAACATTAACACTATGTTATCATTAATGTTTTTAATAATAGTTTTGTAATCTGGATCAGAAACATTATAAATCTTTTCAACAATACCCATTATATCTTTATTCTTCTTCCTTGGTCTACTGTCAATATATTTTATAAGTAAATCCAACTTGTCTTTATTCTTCCTAAAGAATTGTACATAACTCCACATCTTTTCGAACAATGGTAAACTGTCAGCAAACCATTTTCTATCTCTATTAATGACTACGTTCTTCGATACAACTATCTTCCAGTAAATGACTTTATCAAAGAAATATTTATCATATTCTGGCTTTTTCGGTAGATCGGCCATTGTCTGTGCTATCCATAAGTCACAATCATAAGGTGTCATTTCTATTCTCGGCGGGTAAATGAAAAATGCATCATCCCAAACTACCTTATTATAGTCCCCATCATTGATCTGTTGCATCTTCTCCTTAGGTAAAAGTTGGATCAAACATCCTTTCTCCATCTTCCATTCTTTTGACCTAAATGGTTCTGAGACCATAGTATCCGCAATAAACTCTTCTCTACTCTCATATTCTCTAATCTCACATTGCCAGAAATCACATTCCTCTAAGTCACAACATTCTAATTGTAACTGAACTTGGACCCAATAATAAATAGGGCAAATGTGATCAATGATTGGACCATCCATCTTTATCTTTCTTACAAATGGACACTTAATTTCTAACATGCGGCCAATGTACTTCGACTTATGTTGTCCATTAAGTTTGTATTTACCAGCAATACTATCGGGTGATGCCCCAAGGAATTTGTATTTAGGGTGACCGATGAGACCGAAAGCTTCACACTTTATATTCATTCTATATTCATAGATCAGAATAGCAATCTCTTCTAGCTTTTTACCATGATAGACAAACTCATTAGATATGAAGGGTAATCCAATAGTCTTTTTCAAAATGAATTTGTATTGTTGTTCATGAGGATTGACATCTAGAACTGTTCCTCCATCTGAGGCCGTGATCTTCTCATCTCTCATCTCGAACCATTTTGCGGATCTTTGTTCTGGTAAAATGATTGCTCTTAAGATGTCAAATTGTTTTGATAACTTTACTTCTCTTTCTGTAATTTTATCATCCACCTGTTTATCATGTACCCATTGTGTTCCTTTCGGCTCAAAATAGTATTTCTTTGATGGTGTAAACTCGGGATTAGATGGGTAAACATAGAGTATACCATCATCTTCCTCATCCTCTTCTTCCTCATCATCTTTGATCTCTTCAATCTCTTCTGGTTCTTCCCTATTGAAGATTTCTCTTTCTAACTCTTCTAGATCTTTTTCTTCTACTTCTTCCTCCTCCTCTTCTTTGGTCATAAGGGTTAATAAAAGAGTCTCATGGTAATCCTTCTTCTGAATCTGTTTCTTAATGTTTAAATAGTATTTACCTTTTTTTTCAGATTTGTAGACAAAGAAAGTAAGTGAATTAGCTATTAATTCTTTCTCTGTTTTTATTTTGGTAACTTGTTCAACTATATTATTTAGAACATCAGTAATCTCTTCATTATCATAGAATAGCCCATCGTGGTCATCTTCTATTATCTTTTGAATTTTCTTATCATAATTTAATAATTTTGACATATGTTTCTTAGTATATACTAATACTATATTTTTATATAGTTTTAACTATTCAATTTTTATGATAAGATGAAGAATTAAAAAAATTGAATAATAGATATGCTAGGAAGATTAATGAAGAAGTAACAAAAAGAAGTAGATAAGAATGAATCAGAGAAGTTCTACACCTTCTGTATTTTCGACAGATATGAGAACATTTATCACATTAATATTTATCATCATAATTCTTCCTTTCCTCATTTATTTGTTGCTTCTATCTTATTATTATTCAGCAAGATATTTGATTTTAACTTTTACCTTTGTAACTGACCCAAGACAATTATTAGTTATATTATATTTGGGGCCGGTCGTCGCAATAATTGGTCTATCAATGACATTGGCTTATTTTGGTATAATTTAATTTATTATTTATACTGATTACCGGGGCCCTAGTAATCAGTATATTAATCATAAACGTGACTACACTGGTACCAATTATAAGGATGAAAAAAGTATAACAGCTAACGAACTATTGTAATTAGCCAACTGTTATACTTTTCCACCCTTATAATTGTTACCAGTATAGAATCATTTATACTGATTACCGGGGCCCTTATCACAAAACGGATTCATAATAAGGATTTCATCATAAGTTAAACTATATAGTTAACCACTTTTGTTAATCAGTTTAACAAAAGTGATTTCAATATTGGTATTACTATGATTTAAGCCATATTGTGAATCCATTTTGTGTGAAGGGCCCCGGTAATCAGTATATTAATCATAAGCGTGACTACACTGGTACCAATTATAAGGGTGGAAAAGTATAACAGCTAACGAACTATTGTGATTAGCCAGCTGTTATACATTTTCACCCTTTCAATTGCTACCAGAATAATTTTACTTATACTGATTACCGGGGCCCTTATCACAAAACGGATTCACAATATAGATTTCATCATAAGTTAAACTATATTGTTAACTACTTTTGTTATGCAGTTTAATGAAAGTGATTTCAATATCGTTATTACTATGATTTAAGCCATATTGTGAATCCGTTTTGTGTGAAGGGCCCCGGTAATCAGTATATTAATCATAAAGGATTCTACTGATAGCAATTAGAAGGGTGGAAAAGTATAACAGCTAACGAACTATTATAATTAGTCCACTGTTATACATTTTCACACTTCTAATTGCCACCAGAATAATTTTACTTATACTGATTACGGGGGCCCTTATCACAAAACGGATTCACAATATAGATTTCATCATAAGTTAAACTATATAGTTAACCACTTTTGTTAAGCTGTTTAACGAAAGTGATTTCAATATTGGTATTACTATGATTTAAGCCATATTGTGAATCCGTTTTGTGATAAGGGTTCCGTGATCAATATATTAATCATAAACGTGTCTACACTGTTATCAATTATAAAGGATAGATAGTATAACAATCAACACATTATAATGTGTCAAATGTTATACTATTCGACTCTTCTTATTGCTACCAGAATAATTTTATTTATACTGATTACCGGGGCCCTTATCACAAAAACGGATTCACGACAAGAATTTCATCATAATTTAAACAATATCAGTAAACACTTTTGTTAAACAGTTTAACGAAAGTGATTTCGATATCGTTGTTACTATGATTTAGGCCATATTGCGAATCTGTTTTGTGATAAGGGTCTCGGTAATCATAGAATATCCAATGAGCTACCCGTATAATTTTATAAAAAATTGAAATTATAATGTTAACTTATTAATGACTTTACAATTCAATAAGCTTTAATGAAGACGTCAACAGATAATTCCAATAAGGACCCAACAAAAGAAGTATGCCTTGTTGTTGCCGGCTCTGTTGATGTTGGTAAGAGCTCTTTTATCGGTGTCCTAACTTCTGGTATCCTAGATGATGGAAAAGGCTTAGCTAGAAGTGTTGTCGCAAGACATCCACATGAAATTAAACAAGGTAAAACTTCAGATATATCAACTAGGACATTATCCCTTAATAATAAGAATGTAACACTTGTCGACCTCTGTGGTCACGAAAAGTATCTGAAAACAACTCTTTATGGAATTACTGGATTATTTCCCGACTATGGTATTTTAATAGTTGCGGCTGGCCGAGGTATGATCAAAATGTCGAAAGAACATTTGGGTATCTTCCTACACCTAAAAATACCTTTTATAATTCTGCTAACAAGAGTCGATATCACACCTCAAAACATTTACGAAAGAGAAACATATAATATAACTAAGCTGCTAAAGAAGTATAAGAAGAAACCTAAATATATAAATTCATTATCAGATATAGAATTGTTACCAAATGAGTTAATGGAGAAAGAGAGAGAAGCTATAGATTCTTTAGATAAAATAACTAAAGAACTCAAAGTGAATCCCTTCTTAGTACCAATCCTATCTATATCAAACAAAACCGGTTATTACATAAATGTGGCTAAATCTTTGTTATCAAAGTTAGAATGTAGAATAGACATGTGGCAACCAATTAAAGGATCCATATTCTACATTGACAGTAAATTTACAGTAAACGGTATCGGCCTAGTTGTATCTGGTCTTCTCCGAGGTGTATCAGTACCTGTTAACTCAGAACTTTTGATTGGACCGTTTGGCAATCTCGGTGAATTTAAAAGAATAAAGGTTTGGTCTATTCATAACAATAATAGACAAGTATTAAATGTTTTAGATCAAAGAAATAGAGGATGTTTTGCTATCAAGGTGATAGATAAAAAAGATGAGATTGGGCCGCTATCTATTAGAAAAGGTTTAGTTATTATCAGTAAGGAAGTAGATCAAGCTGTGTGTTATGAATTCATAGCAACTATTGAGATTCTAAACCATTCAACAGCGATTTCCCCCCATTATATTGCAACTATTCATTGTGGTTCAATAAGACAGAGTGCCAAGATATCATTTGAAAGCACACCGGATAACCCAACACTCAAACTCGGTGATAAGAGAGAAGTGTCATTCCGATTTTTCTCACATCCGGAATTTATGGAAGTCGGTAGTACATTCTTTTTTAGAGAAGGTACAACAAGAGGTGTCGGCATAGTGAATAAATTAATTTTGGTGAAAGATGATCCGAATCCGGGACCCATGCCCCAAAATAAGAAGAGAAAGAAGAAGATGGTAAGAAAGAAGAAGAAAAAGAATGTCAGTTAATTTATTATAATAATTATACTAAAATATAATTATTTAGAAAACTTATAAAAAAATAATTTATTTGATAATGTCAATCAACTTAATATAACTCATTATTCTCATTCGGCAACATGGCCTCCATAATTCCATATCATCCAATAATTTCTTTTTAGCTTCATCTTTCTCCTTTTGTCCTATTTTAGGATTATCACAGATCAGCTTTAACCTTTCTTCATATATTAACTGTTTATTTGCTAACAAGGTTCTACAAGTCGGACACTTTAAATATAACATTATTACTTTATTATATTATTATTATAATTAGTCACCTTTAAGTATTTTTATCAATTTTTAATATATTGGAGCAAAACCCGAATAATTATGATTACCCAAAGGGTCACTTCGTTTATCTGATAGCAAAGATGACTTCATCAGCAATATATCCGGCAAAGTTGGGTAATCAATGATATTCAGATCATAAACTGGAAATACTTTATATTGATTATCTTTCTTATGTTTTAACAATTTAACCAATACCCTTTTACTGACATAATAGTTTTTTACATTAATGAATTCTCCATTATGGTCAATTATAAACTTTCTAACATGGTATAATCCATTAGGTGACCCTTTTGGCAATCCCTTATTATTATTTACTAAAGGATCACGCTTACTAAATGCCGCAACATGATAATATGTTATATTTGGTTCTTTATTAACCTCTTCTCCTTTAAAGCTATTGACAAATTTATAATATGCCATCTCTTCTATAATTATAATAGAAAAAAATTGATATAAATATACCATAATTACTTATATATACTTCAGTTAAGCGAAACCATAAATGGATAAGGATAACGATGTCAGATATGCCATCCGATTAAGAGCACATGAATATGGCATCTTTGATGAAGACCTTATTGAAAGATTGTTTTGTGAATTTGAGAAGAAACAATATGAAGACATTTCTGATATAATCAATGAAACATTTATTGATTATCAAGAAGATATAGGTGAAGAAGGTTATATTGAACCATCAGAAACCGGTTCTTTGTCCCATGATTTAACTATCAGTGATTTAGAATCAACTAGATATTTTGATTCAGCAAACTCTTTGAATGTAGGTCAACAAGATGCTCTGAGAACAGAATATAATAATAGATATCCGCCTATGTTACCACAAAATATGTACCAAGTTAATCCATTCGCTCAACTATTTGGTAATTTCCCACCTTTACAAGCCGATAATTTTGTTAATCCTTTCACATCAGTCAAAGTTACAATGACCAAAGATGCTCTAAGTCAGATCAAAGATTTAACATATGATGAACTTATCGAAATATTACCTAACTTGGACCCTTTAGAGAAATGTGCAATTTGCTGGGAAAAGTTGTCAGAGCCTATTGACGATCTAAAATTCTATAAAGTACTAAATTGTAATCACTGTTTTCATAGTGTATGTATTACCGAAGAATTAGAAAATTACAGTTATCATTGCCCAACATGCAAAACAGAATGCGGGGACCATGAAGTGAAAGCTGGTGACGATGGATATATTGATCCAGAATATGTATTTGAATTAAATAATGAAGAAGGAGGATGGGAAGAAGAGGAAATATATAATTTTTGTCAATGTTCCGAATGTATGTCTTTGAATGATCTTGCTTAATTTCTTTTATTAAAAAATTGACAATTATATCCAAAAACAATATAAAATAATAATTATTAATAAATATATATACAGAGTGAATTCTTTTAATTATGGATATCTCTAACCAGTTGGATACTATCAAAATAGCCAATTTCAATAATAAAATTAATAATGAATTAAATTATATGAAAACAGTGTCTATCCTGACTCCTTTTGCTAACGGTCAAGCGGTAAACCTTGAAGAAAGAATTAAGGTTTTAGAACAGATTATAAAACAGCCGGGTCTTTATCAAAACAGTGTTCAGAAACAAAGGGATCATTTATTTAAAGAGATTGATAAGTATACCTATAAGAAACAATGGAATAAATTACCACCATTCCATAAAACAGTTAAGATTAATGAATATTTGTTAGAGCATATTAAAGATAAGAAGGTAAGAGATGCATTATCAGATAAGTTAGCTGATCATGCATTAAAAGGGCAAATTAATAATAAAAAGTATGTGGTATATGATCCAAATGAGGAGAAAATATTATTGTTACCTTGTTTAAAGATTATAAAGGATGAGAAAGATGGCACATATACCTATAAATTGGAAATCGTTTGAAAACATATATAAAATATATACTTGATTTATATATAGATATTATGGATAAAATCATGGATAAGTATAATTCACAGATTCTATCTGATAACCTGAAAAATTATGGTTATACTGATACCTTTGGAGGAGGTGGAGGAAATAAAGACCTTGCCACAACCATATCTGAAACCCTTGATACTGACTCACAGAATCTATTGCTAAAATGCTTAACTGATTGTCAGATTAAGGCACAGCTTCTCCGGTATGAGTTAATTAATTTGGTCAGAGAGCCGGTACAAGAGCTAACTTTAGTTGAGTTTGAGAAGGTGGCTATACCCTTAATTAATCGATATCATTGGAAAGCTGGTGGCTACAAGTTAGAAGATTCAGAATGGTTAATTCATAGACATGATTCTGAAATTCATGATATAAGAGAAAATGAACTATTATTTGAGAACACGGTTGCCAGAGCAGATGTGGATGATGATGAATTAAAGATCTATTTGGATCACCTTGTTAGACAGTTGAGTTCTCTCAGCCAGAATATAGAAGCTGAATACAAAATTAAAAATAAGAGGAGTAGAACAGTAACTGTCTTAATTTGGTTTATTGACAACAATGTGAAGGTAAGTAGTCATAAAGATAGTGAAAGTAATGACAGTAATGTTGGTTTATAACGAAGAGAACCCTTTTGTGGTAAAATTGATTTTTAAATAAAATATATAATTATTTTAATAATAAATATATATAATATTATGAACGTTAAAAGGTTTTTCAAGAATGACCTACCCTTAGCTAATGAGCTAGTTATGGTTAAAGTGGTAAGAGAAGAAGAAGAATTCGGTTACTACTGTGACCTACTTGAGTATGAAAGTTTAGAAGGCTTTTTACCTCTATCCGAACTTGTCAAAACGAAATATGCAAAAAAGCATATTTTGAAGCCAAACCAGGTTTTACCCATGTGTATTAATAAAGTGGAAAAATCAACAAGGATTGTTAATTTGACAAAGAAGAGAGTGACCAATGAAGAGTCAGATGCAAAAAAAGAAACATTCAGGATCTGTTCAGATATTAATAGACTAATTAATGAATGTTTTATCATGTATCAAAATTCATATCCTTCAATTAAAAAAGAAGAAGGAGAAGAAGGAGAAGGAGGAGAAGGAGAAAAAGAATTACCTACTGGTTTAGACATTGATTCTTTCATGGATCAAACAGTATGGCCTTTATATGAATTATATGAAAATGATTTTCTAAAAATTTATCAGTATATTCTTATTAATCCGAAAAGTATATTACCATTGACCATTTTCAGGAATCCAATTAATATTTTGGCCAATATAACTAATCGTATTTCATTTACTAATAGTGTAATAACTTTAGATCTCAAGTTAACGGTCTATTCTGAGGATCCAATAAACAAAATTAAAAATATATTGGATCTGAAAGAATTACTTGAAGAAAATGCTAATTACAAAATCAGATCTTTATGCTTAACCTCACCTTTATACAGAATCAGAATTGAAGGTGATACAGATAACTTTGACACTATTATTGATCAGATTAAGGAACATATCGAAAATAAAGTTAAAAATAATAATAAAATAAATTTATTATTTTTAGAAACAAAAGTGGAAAAGAAACCAGATTACAAAATTAAATATTTAACAGATTACACTCTAGCGAAATCCAAGGATCTACCTTTGGATGTGTCTTTGTAACCGTTAATTATCAGTTTTCCATGGTGAACATCATGATGGCACTTTTTGCATAAGCAAACTAAATTATTCATATCATTCTTTTTAATATGTGATTTACCTATTACAAAACCTGATTCTGTACATTCACTCTGAAAATTAATATGATGTATATCTAAGATTCCCACAAACTCATTATTCTTATTATTTGTTTTATCACAGACTTGGCACTTATCAATATATACATTACTATTATACTTTGATACTTTATCTGTTAAAACCTCATTTGGTAAGCCCAATAATTCATTTTTGATTTCTTGAGCTAATTTAACAAATGTGGGCTCTTTGATAATATATTTTGCCACAAGTAATCCATAGACATTGCTACCCGGTCCATCTTTTAGCAACCTACTGAATACCAGTTCATCTTTATCTTTATCATATTCAACTGAAAGATGACAGATCTTCATATTCTTTAATTCTTTAATCCGAGCCATTTCAGCAACTTCGTGTAAATGGCTTGCAAATATGAAACTACACTGACTTTCCGCTAACATAATTAGAGTGGCCGCAATGATCGCATTACCAGAAACCTGTTCTGTGCCCCGACAAACCTCATCACCAATTACCAAGGTTTTTGAGCTATTCCTTTTTAGGATCGCATTAAGTTCAGTCATCTCTAAAGTGAACTGGCTCAATCCTTTGAACATATTATCTGAACCTGTAATCCGACAAAAGACTGAATTATATGGCGAAAACTTGTAACTTTCAGCTGGGACAAAGAGACCGGCCTGGGCCATAATGACGGAGAGACCGATCGCCTTAGACAGAGTTGATTTACCTCCACTATTTAGACCGAATAAAAGTATACCGTCAATACCTTCATCAGAGCCCAAACTAATATCATGAGGTATATATTCTGTCTCTCTCTTAATCCTTTCGGCAATAGGGTGTCTTAATTTTTTAGTGTCAATCATACCTTTATCTTGATTCAAAACTATTTCCGGTTTACAAAACCCATAAAGTTTAGCTGTTTTGGCTCCAGACTTGAAGAAATCAATGACAGATATGAATTTAACTAATTCTTTAAATAAACCCTTGTACTTAACTGAGAAGCCGGTTAGCACTGTTATAAAAGTCTTCTTAATTAAATTAATGAGCTTATCTTTAGCACTTAGCGTATCATCAGATGTCTTCTCCAAATCAGTAAAAAAGATTTTGGTATTTCCCTTAGGTAAGTCTTTAAATTCAAGCTGATCTGGTCTAATCGATAAATTTTCATTAATCTTAATAACTTTATGATTCATTAACTCTTTTTTTAGCAGATCAGCTCTCCTCTTTGTTAAACAGAGATAGTAACCGACTTGATCATTCCTTTTCAACATAATTTTATCTGATTTGGGGGAAGAATTTGCATTGTCCTTCACATAAGTTGATATTACCGCACAGATTTGTTCCATGGATAAAACACTGTTCACAACCTTATCATGTAATTCATCAATCGCCTTATTAAATCCCTTCTTGAAGAATGATCCGGTAATATCATTCATGTTTTGGCTCTTTAGTTCTTGGATGTCAAAGGTTTTGTTTACCTCTTTCACAAAGTTATCTAATTCAGCAATAACTTGTTTCTTCGGGCAAAACTGTTTAATATATTTTGTATTACAGACTAACTTATATAAATCCAAAATAAAAGAACAACTGTCCACAAAGTTAGATAACTCATATGGTTGCACTATAGTCAAAAATACTTTACGGCCGACTCTTTCAATATCTAAAATAGAAGATAACACCTTATCCACTTTCATAAATAGATCATCTTGTAACATCTCTGAAATACAATCATAGCGTAACTGTATTGCTTTAGGATCTGTTAATGGTTCGACTATTGCATTCCTAAGGAACCGCTTACCCATACCCGTCGAAACATTATTTATGACGTCAAAGAGGCAAGTGAATTTAGAAGTACCAGTATCGACAGCTGAGTTCTCAAAAATATTTAGCTGATAAACGGCATTGTTCCCTAAAATCAAATGCTTATCATTATTAAATATAATTGGCTTGTCTAAATCATTAATAAGGTTTTCATTATGCTTGTGGGCAAAGTCTAGAAGAGTAATAAAACTGATCCTTGCATAATTCATTTTCTCCATATCTAGGTATTCGGAAGGGCTTAGCATACCTGTATCTTTATAAATCTTCTTAAAAAATTCATTCTGGAAAGACAGCTTTTGAAAAGTCTTGTTCGGTTTACCAGAATAATGGATAGTTTTGTCACTTAATTCAAGGTAGGCCAAAAGATTATCTTTAGTTAATCTATTGTTATTCTCAGGTCTAACTAAGATCACTTCCCTAGGCGAATAACTTAAAATAAACCTGTATGCTTCATCTAATGCATATTTCTCATCATTACTTGTTGATACCACTTCATAAACACAACAGGAACCTGTAGTTAGATCGATAGCAGATAGACCTATACATGTTAAATAACTTGTATTATTGCTCTGTTTCTCATCCTCAATATATAGAGAGACTATGTAATTAGATTTAGAATCAGTATTATTTATATAAGTTCCAGCTGAGAAAATACCGGTGATAGCTCTTTTCGGCTTTGGTGGGGGTGTGACTTGATCTATAATAATTACTGTGAAACCAGAATCAACAAGCATTTTTAAGAACTTGTCTAAGGCTGTAACGTTGAATCCCATCATATATGGATTCTTTTTGTTTACTTCGGCAATACTCTTATCTTTCTTTGTCTTGACTAGATTGGTAATCTCTGATATCTTAGAGAGATCTGGACCTAAAGTATCTGTACTGTACGCCTCATAGAAGCCTCCGATCATCATAAATACAATGGTCTTTTTACCATATACTTTTTCATACTTGTCTTGGTAAAACAAATATTCATCAACAATAGTTTTATTCATTATATAAATAGAACTGTTTTAATTTTTAAGTCATTTTTTTATACTTCTTTAAGTTAAAATTTTATATTTAATCTTTATTATTTTTCTTCTTCAACTTTCTCTTAATTTCTCTCATCAAATACTCTTTGACGGCTTGTTTTAACAGGTATTCATGTTTAGGCAAATCGACCCATTTAATCCTTAGATTTTTAGCAAACTTATTCAGAATATCTATTAGATCATATTTAGTCAGAATAGTTTCTTCAATATGCTCAACTTTTCTTTCAGCATCCTTGTTAGTATCTTCGGCCGTATTGGTTGGTGAATAATCAGCTAAACTATCAATCATTCGGACTTTACCATCATCATCTACTTCATAATAATTTAGGATATCACTCAGCTCATCAAGCAACCATTTATCCCGAATTAGGTCAAAGTAATACTTGATCATCTTCTTCCTTATTGCCGGATTATTGTCAATGGTTTCATAAACACCGATCAGAGGTCTATCATAATCAAAACTAACCGTTAAAGGACTTAAAGTAGGTGAAACAAAAAAGTCAGTATTTAAATAAGGATCTGATGATACATAAGTTTGGTTAATCGGTGAGTAATAAGGACTAGTTGGCGAGTAATAGGATGGGCCTGTAGGAAGAAAGACTGGATCCGATGAAGTTGTAAATGTTGTTGGACCGGTAGGCATAAAGATAGGATCTCTACTGGTTTTTGATGTAGTAGTCGGCCCAGTTGGTACAAATATCGGGTCTCTCACTTCACTAAAAGTTGGAGGACCTGTTGGCATGAACGCGGAAGGCGAACTAAAATAAGACATATTTATATAGAAGTAAGTAAGAAAATTATTTTTTGGCCAAAGTAGTTTTTATTTTATCAATTACATATTCTATATAATATTTCTTTAATTCTTCATTAAAATTATTAATTTTTTTATTACTTATTCTTTCTTGGAATTGATTTAAAACATTATAAATGGTTGATCTGTTAGCAAATTTATCTATGATGAAATTTACCTTAATTATCTTATTATCCTTATTATCTTTATTATTAGGTTTTCCCAAATAAATATTATTACTTTTATCAATACTTATATATGAATTGACTACCTTATAAATATCCTGAATCCATACTTTCCTAATGATTCGACCATAAAAATCAATAATTTGGTCATTAAGGATATCCTTACTACCGAATGCTGTGATGGCACAGTTCACAATCCTCAGTTGAGTTATCATATTGTTATTATTATTACTACTTTCCGAATTAGGATTTAACCAATCAATAACAGATTCAAAAGAATATATATCATAATAATTTTTTAAGAAATGAGCACAATCAAAACCAAAATTAGGAACTCCATAGATTAATTCCATATCTTTATCTGAAAATCTTCCTTTATCTGTTTTAACTTGTTCCGCAGTACAAACATCATGTTCTTGCCTTGATCCATCAGACCCTTCCTTTGGTAACCATTGAAGAGTTGGACAAAAAGGATTATGATCATGGTCTGTAATAGGGAATAAATAAATTGGATGTAATATAGTACTATCTTTAGGCAAACAAGGGCCAATACATGGTTGTCCGTTTAAACCAATTACCTGTTTCATTAATATATAATTATAAAATAAATTTAATTAGTCTATCTTGATCAAATCATTATCATTTAATTTGGCCATGAACTTCAACTTATGTTTCAACCTATTACAGATAACTTCTTCACAAGTCCCTGAACAAAAGATTATCCGTTGTAGGGCCGGGGTCTTTGCTCCAGCTCTATGAATCCGGGACAGAGTTTGGGCTAATTGATCACTTCGGAAACTGGGTGAAATTAAAGAGACTCTTGGAACGCCATGTAAATCATGCAAATCTAATCCTTCAGTAATTGCTATATTACAAATTATGACATTGGCCTGATTATTCTGAAACATATCTATATTTTCTTTTCTCTTCTCTACAGTCTCTTGGCCATTAACAATGCATTTAGTATTGAGTATTGTAGATAACTGGTTAATTGTTTCGGTATAATTAACAAAAATGGCCACATTATACCCATTTTCTGTATAATCATCGACTAAATCTTTTATAATTTGTACTTTGATCAGTTCCAACTGTTGTCTAGCTTTAGTAATATTAGCTAAGACTTGAGCATGTTCTTTAGTACGACCATCAGCTCCTTTCAACTCAGTATCTCCGACCAGGAACTGTTGAAAATACTTGTTAACCTCCAACCTATCTTTTTCTTTAATATAATAACAGTCCGCTGAAACCTGATTTTCTGGGAATTTACTACCTAACTCTACTATTCTCATTCTGGATCCTTTATCCGGATATAACTTTTTATTTATTGCACTCAGACTATTCTTATCTGTATTGAGAGTGGCCAAGTCCTCTCTTATCATACCTTTAATCCAGAAACTAGCCCTTCTAATATTCTTATAGAAACCTAACATGTAGCCGAAAATATGAAATGATTCTGGTTTATCGGCTAATGTACCAGACAACATTAGAACCTTGCTTTCTTGTTTCAATGTAGATAGTAATAGCTTACCGTTCAGAGATTTCTGATTTTTGCATTTATGTACTTCATCAAAGATAATGATACATTTAGTCGGCTTAGGAAGGAGCCAGGTAAATTCAATAGTTTTCTCATCTAACTCTGTTATATCAATATATTTACAGTCAATTCGCTTACCATCATTATCATAACATTTACCTTCTTTAATGGATTCATAATTAACAATAGCTAGAGGGGTAATATCAAAGATTTTACAAACGTAGGCCCAAGTTGTCATAATTGTTTTGGGGCATATTATGAATGGTCTCAAATCTAATTGTTTACATAGGGCCAGACTAGTATAAGTCTTACCTGTGCCTGGATCTGAGCCATCTAGGACTATCTTATTGTCTCTCAAGCTGGTCATTAGATTAAAGATATGTAGAAATTGATAGTCAAGTAACTTGCGTGAAATGAAATCAGAAAGAGTTATATTGACAAAGAAATCATCATTTTCATAAGCGAACATATGGGTCAGTCTCTTATTAAGCTTATCATGATTCATAAATATAATAATATAATATACTAATAGATAAAGTTATTGCTTATATTGATTTACGAATTCAATTTTACTTATACTGATTACCGGACCCCTTATCACAAAACGAATTCACAATATGGCCTAAATCATAATAATATCGATATTGATAAATAAAAGTGTTTATCAATATCGATTAATTATGATAGAATCTATATTGTTGATCCATTTTGTGATAAGGGCCCTGGTAATCAGTATAAGTAAAAATTATACTGTATTAATTATAAGGGTGGAAAAGTATAACAGCTGACAATTTCAATAGTTCGGTAGCTGTTATACTTTTCCACCCTTATAATTGTTATCAGTACAGAATCGTTTATGATTAATATACTGATAACTTTTCCACCCTTATAATTGTTATCAGTACAGAATCGTTTATGATTAATATACTGATTACCGGGCCCCTTTACACAAAATGGATTCACAATATGGCATAAATCATAATACTATCAATATTGAAAACACATTTGTTCACCAGTTTAACAAATGTGTTTAACAATATCGATTAAATTATGATGGAATCTATATTGTGAATCCATTTTGTGATAAGGGCCCCGGTAATCAGTATACGTAAAATTATTCTGGTAGCAATAAGAAGGGTGGAAAAGTACAACAGCTGACAATTTCATTAGTTCGTTAGCTGTTGTACTTTTCCACCCTTATAATTGTTATCAGTACAGAATCGTTTATGATTAATATACTGATTACCGGGGCCCTTTACACAAAATGGATTCACAATATGGCCTAAATCATAATAATATCAATATTGAAAACACATTTGTCAAACTGGTGAACAAATGTGTTTAACAATATGAATTAAATTATGATGGAATCTATATTGTGAATCCATTTTGTGATAAGGGCCCCG
>Ga0206962_1028_pt1 | contig 28543 bp, 36 predicted proteins | sample Alteio_BWOrgHeat_27_FD_153241 | JGI IMG/M metagenome (GOLD analysis project Ga0206962, IMG submission 153241) | Enriched cells from forest soil in Barre Woods Harvard Forest LTER site, Petersham, Massachusetts, United States -... | ecosystem: Environmental > Terrestrial > Soil > Temperate forest >...
ATGCTTACTATCCCACCGGATTTTTCCAATATGGTTTTTGTTACCAATTGATTCATTTTATTGTCTTCGGCAAGCAGAATTCGCATTTGATCAAGATTATACTCCGAAGCCGAATAGGATAACTCATTTTCCTGCACTACTTCCGATTTTTCACATTTTACAAAAGTCAGGGTGAATGAAATGGAGGTCCCTACATTTACAGTGCTTTTAACAACAATACTTCCCCCGTTCGATTCGATGATTTGTTTTACAATACTCAACCCCAGGCCGGTGCCTTGTGCAGTAACAGAAGCAGACTGATGTGCCTGAGAATAACTTTCAAAAATATGAGGCAGTTTATCCCCCGGTATCCCCACTCCTGTATCGGAAACAGTAAATTGCAAGGTCTCCTTATCACCTGTTGTTTCAATAAGCCGAACTGAAACTCCGATCACTCCATCCTTTGTAAACTTTGCCGAATTACCCGCCAGATTTAATAAAACCTGACTTAATCTTACCGCATCAGCCTTCACATACAGATGAATCTGTTCGTCCATATCAACAGTAAATTGATTATTCCGTTCTTCCAGTTTCGGTTTCAGAATTAATCCGATATTATTGATCACATCCGAAATATTGGTTCCCGTTTTCTCAAAAACCATTTTCCCGGCCTGCAGTTTTGAAAAATCAAGGATATCGTTTATGATTACCAATAAATTCTGAGAGGATTCCCGAATGGATTTCAGATAGATTAATTGCTCCTCATTAATAGGAGTATCCAGTAAAAGGTGAGTCATGCCCAGAACACCATTCATAGGGGTGCGGATTTCATGACTCATATTCGCAAAGAACAGCTCCTGAGTCTTTTTTGCTTCATTTAACTCCCTCACCGAGTTATTCAACTGATGGATAGTCCTTTCAGTGGCTTCTGCCATCGCATTCAGGGCTTCCGACATGATGGACAATTCATCATTCTCCTGATCATGTATTTTAGATGCATAATTACCGTTAGAAAATTTTTCCGCAAACTGAACAATTGTTTTTATCCGGACTGCAATGGACCGGATGATGAATGCCGAAATTCCAAAGGCTATAACCGCTGCCAGGCAATTCATTCCCAGTGTAAAGGTTTCGACCTGGGCTTTGTATTCGTTAAAAGCTCCCCTTTTACTTATTTCCTCCTTTTTCTGATCCTCCACAAATCGCTCCAGGCTTTGTTTAATCGTTTCCGTTATTTTTTTTCCTTCGCCTTTCATTACTGTCAGATCAAAAAGCCGTTCAAACTCCCGGTCTTTATCCATATTCCGGATGCTTAATCGTTTTGCCCTGATCAGAGGCTGCGCATAATCTTTTATCCAATTCATTACATTGCTTTCCAGATCTTTTATCTGCGCGCTTTGCTCCTGATGTTTCTGAAGCAATGCGAATTGTTCTTTAATCGTGCTTTTAAAATTGGGTATTGCCAGGTGAAAAGGTTCCAGAAAATCCTCATTTTCTGTCAACAGAAATCCTCTTAATCCGCTTTCCATATCCATAATCTGCTTTTCAAGGATAATAGAGTTTTGCTGTATGGTTTCCATATCGTCAATAGAAACAATAGCATTTTTGACGTGTATAGCCAGATTAACATTCACAACCGTCACAATGGTAAACAGCAACAGTATTAATATAAACCCTGTTACTATTTTAGTTCTGATGTTCATCGTATTTAAATAATTTAGCGGTGCGTTTGCATTGCATGCTATTTAGGTATCTCAACCTTCTCTGACACCTGATATCAGGTCGCCTTACTTAAGCAATTATTTTTTTACCATCAGTTTAAAAAACTGATCCAATTGGGGCAGAATGATAATCCTTGTTCTGCGGTTCAAAGCCCTTCCCTCTTCGGTGCTATTGTCAGCCACAGGTTCAAATTTTCCATGACCGGCTGCAGTCATCCTTATCGGGCTTATTTTGTACTGCTTTTCAAGGATACGCACTACCGAGGTAGCTCTTTTTACGCTTAAATCCCAGTTATCATCCAGATTATAAGTGTGTACCGGAACATTATCCGTATGACCTTCTACCATCACATCCAGTTCGGTGTGAGCATTCAAAATAGTTGCAATTTTTCCTAAAACCGTCTTGGCTTGCTCCGTTACAACATACTTTCCACTGTTAAAAAGCAAACGATCGGACAGATCAATATATACAACCCCTTTTTCAACCTTAATATTGATATCCTTGTCATTTATATTACCCAGACTTCCTTTTAAATTCATGACAAGCACCATATTTAAGGAATCTTTTCTCAGGATGGCCGACTGAAGGTTGTGTATATAACCATCCTTTTCAGAAAGGGTTTTCAGGGATTGTTTCATGTTTTCGGCCTGTTTAGCAGACAATACGGACATATCCTGCAACGTAGTTAGTACCAGATTGCTGTTTTTCTTCATTTCATCCAATTGAGCTAGCAACTCTTTATTACGGGTGGTCAGATCCGTATTGTTTGCCTGTAATTTGTCTGAATATGTTTCACAGCTTTTCTGCTCTGACAGGGTCTTTTTATAATCCTTATTCAGAGAGGCATATTTCTTGGAGCTTACGCAGGAAACCATCATTGTGGATATTCCGATTGCGATCATATAGTGTAGCGCTTTCATAATAGTTTTTTTAATGATAAATAGTTAGAAAATAAGCAGGTCTTTTCCATTTGGTGATTACAATTAGTAAATAAGCAGGTATAGAACCAGAATACTTAACATAAGTGATGTGATGGCAATTAGCAATGTTGCTTCTTTTACTTCACGCTTTTTCATCCTGTTCTTATAAGTCAGCAAAACAATTTTATTTATCAGTTCATCTGCCAGATGATCGGAATCCATGTCTTTGGCAACAACATTTTCGACATGCTCCAGACTTAACTGGAATATATAGTCTTTACTTTTCTGAGAAGACATAAAAACCAAAGGTGTTTTACCTATTTGATGCTTCAGATAGGCTGCCATTTGGAGGGGATCATTATTGGTCCATTGATCATCCAGAATAATCAGATCCGGTTTTTGTCCCAGATTTTCGACACATGATTCGTATGATCTATATGTAACGATTATATAGTCCTTGCTTTTTTGAAGTTTGGAGTTGAGCAGAAAACTGATGTTGCCTTCCTGCTCTACAACAAACACGGTAATTGTTTTTGGAGGTTTCATTTCTCAGCAGTATAAAATGTATCTTATTTCGTGACAAAATTGCCCCTCCCTCGTTAAAGGAGCGTTAATCGCGAATTAAAATGCGATTAATGGGAACGAATCGCCCTCTTTCGTTACTTCTGCTACTCATGGCTTTAATCTCATTTTAATTCCAGACTAATGCCATTTAAATAAGGCGAATGGATATTTGGTTAAGAATAACAAGTATTTAAAGGAAGACGATTTCATATCCATGAAAATTTACCCCAGCTAAACCACTCAATCAACCCCTATGATACCTTCATCAAAAAATAAATTTTTCCGGAATACCTCCGTATTGTTGCTTATAACACTGGCGGTATTATTAACCCTTTCTGTCAGACATTCCATGGATCTTGAAAACCAGAAAGCTGAAATCACCAATCTGATGCAAACACAGATAGATACCCTTACATTTTCCAATGCCAGCCTGGATGCCGATGCCTATTCCAAAACAGATGCCCTGGAACATTTTCGGTATAGAAACGATTCGCTTATTAAAGTGGTCAACGAGGGTGTTTCAAAAATTGCGCTCAAAGAACAGGAAATAAAAAATCTTAAATCCCTCGTCAAAAATGATGCATCAAAAAAACTGGAGCTCATGACTAAAATTAACGAACTCAATGAATTGACTGACTCTTATCTGGACCGGATAGATCAGGTACTTGTCAGAAACAAAGGATTAAAAGCTGAAGAAGAGGAGCTCACCCGGAAATTAGAAAGGGCCGGTCAAAATCTGCCCAGGCTTGAGCATAAAATGAAAGCGAATACAGCCTCACTCTTAAAAGTAGAATATCTGGGAGCTGCTCCGTTGAAGAAAAAAATACTAAGCGATCAGCTTGAACCTACAGGTATGGCAAGGAGGGTTATCCGGATTAAAACCTGTCTGCGTTTACCAGATAATAAGCTCGCTCCTCCCGGCATCATAACAATTCGGATACGGATTCTGGCTCCCGATGGAAAAGTGGTAGGAAATCCGGTTGATAACTCCGGAAAATTTACAACAGCAGAAGGGAAAGAGCTGCAATACACCGTAAGTAAAGAGGTGAATTATACCGGGGAAAATATTGAATTGTGTGAAGATTACGATGAACCAAGCAAAGGATACTTCAGCCCGGGAACGTATACCATTGAAATATATGCCAACGGTACCCTGGCCTCCACTTCTGCACTTCTCCTTCGATAAATAATTCAAGAATAAATTAATCTGTTTAAAACCAAATACCATGTTTACTCCATCTCAAAAAATTGACAAAAAGGAAAAAGCGCTTCTTTTAAAAGCCCCTGTACTCGTATCCGTACTGGCTTCGGTACAGGAAAATCATATAAGTTTCGAAGGAAAGGCCGGTGCTATCAAACTTGCTCACCTTAAAACATTTACGGCTCATCCCAGATTAATAGAGTATTATAAAGAAGTAGATCAGAACTTCGAAAAAATATTCGATGCTGCTGTCCTCTACTATTCCCCATTTGATGATGACAAACTGAAAGAGCTGAAAAATGAAATATATGCTATCCAGGCTATCATACTGAAACTGGACAAGGACCTCTCTTCCATTCTGAAAACAAGTCTGGAAGGGTATGTAAAGCATGTAAAAAAAGCAAGCCGGGGGCTTATTGATAATTTCATATTCCCCATACATATTAACGGTCTCTCTGCTTAAAATCGGGCGTTAATTAAATGACTAATGACCTGGCAACTAAAGTAAAAAAAAAGGAATGGCTTTACGCCATGATTGGAATTCCATTGCTTGTGATGGTATAGCTATATATTCAAGTTACCCGAATGTTAGTTCTGAAACGAAATGAAGCATCTCAAAATCAATTAACCATTAAAACCAAAACCATGAAATCCACCTTGTTTATCACCTCCTTAGCTCTTTTACTTTTCGCCGCCTGCGATCAGCCGGCTAAAGAAACAACAACCCATGCAAATGACAGCCTGGTAAAAAAACAAGAACCGCCCAAGGATACGTCCATACATCCCGGAGTTTTCTTTGTCAATATAAAAGAGGGAGATAAGTTAAAATCACCTGTTATCATCCAAATGGGAGTAGTTGGCATGCAGGTAGAACCTGCCGGAAAAGCAGAAGAAGGCAAGGGACACCATCATCTGATAATTGATGGTACATATGTAGAAAAAGATCAAACGGTTCCTATGGATAAAAAACACATACATTTTGGCAAAGGGCAGACCTCTGACACCCTGAAACTAAAACCCGGAAAACATACCCTTACCTTACAATTTGCGAATGGCCTGCATCAGTCGTATGGCAAAGAATGGAGTAAGACCATTGGGATAACAGTTATAAAGTAAAGGATAGTAAACGATAAAATAAAAACAGCTGTTTCTTAATCGAAACAGCTGTTTTTATTTTATCATTGCACTATCATTCTGCAACAATGCAGATTCATGATAGGATCCGGCCGGAACCTCCAATCAAACATAAAGACTTTGTCTGCTTCGGAAATAAATAAGATTCAACTTCAAAAACCCAGCCTCAAGCTGGTGAACAGTTATCTGGAATTTATTGCCGAAATGAAAAACCGGGGTGAAAAAATATGGGAGTTAAGTATTCCCGCAGAGGCTGAATCCCCGGAGCTGTTTATAGACCGCTTAACTGCTGAAAAAGCTGACCCGGAAAAGAGTCTCGTGCCCGAAACAAGATATTGGGCTACGATCGATCATCAGGTGGTGGGAAAAATCGGACTGAGACATGAACTCAATGAAAATCTGGCCGAATTCGGCGGTCATATCGGTTACGAAGTAAGACCATCATTCCGGCAAAAAGGTATTGCCAAAGAAATATTGAAACGGGTTTTACAAACTCCAAAAGCAAAAGAGATTGGGAAGCTATTACTCACTTGCTCTCCCGATAATATAGCATCCATTAAAACCATTCTGTCCAACGGAGGCGTTCTTACCAACACAGCTTATGTGGAAAAATGGCAACGTTATACAAGTTATTATTGGATAAATTTGAAAACCTGATCTTTGAAATTCATACAAACGTTTAACCATACAAATATTAATCATGAAAGCAGTAGTAATCGGAGAATCATCCGGCGCCACCATGGAAGCAATCAGAGCTGTTTATCCCCGTCACAAACTGGTAGTGGATAAGTATATTCAACGCGGTGATGTAATTGGCATCGGTCCCTTTACCGATATGGGCAATATGGCTATTTTCAAAACCCGGGCAGCTGCCGAAGAATTTGTAAAGGAAGATCCTTTTGTGCTGGAAGGCATGGTGAAATCCTATGCAATTAGGGACTGGAATGACAGCTTGCTCCCATCCTAGCAAATTATCCTGTCAGAGAGCAAAAAGCAAGTAAGACCATTCCATGCAACCCGATCATATTTTCATCTTCACAACCGATCCGGCCAAAAATGCTGAAGAGCTGATTTCTTTCGGGCTTACGGAAGGGAGCAGCCGCGTGCATGAAGGTCAGGGAACAAGTAACAGGACCTTTGTGTTTGAAAATTTCTATTTCGAAATCCTATGGGTTCATAATGATCAGGAACTGAAAAGCGATTTGGTTAAACCAAGTGGCTTATGGAAAAGAGCGAACTACAAGACTACAGGTTGTTCTCCTTTCGGGCTTTGCATTACCAATACCGATGAAACCGACGAACTTTTTAAACACCCCCTGAAATATCAACCGGCTTATTTTCCTCAAGGTATGGCTATAGATATTCTGAATGCCCCTGACGACCTCCCCTGGATCTTCCGTCTCCCATTCAAAGGAGACCGAAAAAAAGAAAGTAAACCTCCGGCCCACCCCGCCGGGATACAAAAACTGACGGGTATGGAATTTACATACAGCAGTCCGGAAGCGCAGTCTTATATCAAACATTTCCGGGACCCAGATACCATCTCCTTTAGTAAAGCATCCACTATAGCGCTTACCCTTGCCTTTGATCAACACCGGCAGGGTAAAACAATTTCATTTCCAAATCTCCATCTAAGGATTGAATACTGACATTCCTGCGTTTTGCACGATCAGCAGAAATAAGGTAAATTCGGTGAAATTCCTTGTACATGATTAGATCGATTCTGCGAGATGTATTACCCCCTTTTATTTATAAATGGAAAGATAAGCGGCAATCCAAGCCGGTGAGGCTGTTCACTACATTCAAGGAGGCTTCTGACAATTGTTTTGTTCAGGGTAATCATGCTCCCTATGAAGAGGAGGATATTGCCAAAATGACCTTATTCAAAACAAAAGCATTCATCAAAGGTCTGGAAACGGCAAACCCGGCATATTATAATAAATCCAATACTGTCATACTACTGGCTATCTCTGCAGCTTCTTCAAATAACTGCATCCATGTCATCGATTTGGGCGGAGCCGGTGGTATCTATTATTTTCTTTTCAAGAGAATGTTTGGCAACCGTTATACACTTCGCTGGCATGTGGTAGAAACACCAACAATGGTATCGCATGTCAGGGAACTTGAAAATGAAGAATTAAAATACTTCACTTCGCTGGAATCGGCTAGCGATGGAATGGAAATCAATATTTTATTATCTTCCGGAGTGTTGCAATATCTGAGTGAACCTTATTTAATGCTGGAAAAAATGATCGCATTAATGCCTCAGCATATGCTCTTCATCCGTATCTCCTTGGCCAAAGGCGACATGGATTTGATAACCATTCAAAAAAGTATGCTGAATGATCATGGGGCTCCGGGACTTCCGGAAGGAATGGAAAACAGGGAGATATCACTCCCCTACATCAATGTGTCGGAAAATAAATTTCTGAAAACATTGTCCGGCAAATACCGGCCTCTGGCTAAGTTTGAAGATTCCGATCCTTTTTTCGCCGGCAAACTCCCGGTAGTTGGGTATGGATTGTTGTTGAAACGGGAAGGATTGTAAAAGAAACATGACACCGGACAAAACCATAGACGCTTTTTTATCCCGCTACGACGAAGAGGTTTTCATTAACGCCTTGAAACTTCGTGAGGTTATTATAAAAACTCTTCCCGATGTCACCGAGCAACTGGATATTCCGGCCAAGATGATTGCTTATTGTTACGGGCAGAAATACGCGGAATTGATTTGTGTGATCATTCCTTCCAAAAAAGGACTTAAACTGGGTTTTAACAGGGGTACCGAGCTACCCGATCCAAACGGGCTGCTGAAAGGAACAGGAAAGATTTCCCGTTATGTGGAAATAAATTCCGAAAAAGAGATTAAATCTGCTGCCTTGAAAAAATTACTCTCCCATGCTTTGAAGGCGTATAAACAGAGAATGGCTATAAATAAATAAATTCCTTCCTTTATCTTCCTTAATAGAAAGCTCAACGCTGGATATAATAAAAAAAGCACTCCCGTGTCATATCCAGGGAGTGCTTAGTTCAATTGTAAGGATTAACGTGTGTTTAGATTCCAAAAATTCCTCCTGATAAATCCCAATGTTTGAAGTCGTCATCTTTCTTAAAATGAGAACTTCTTACTTCGGACGAGGAAATTTCCTTTCCTCTAAATGTATCCAGCGTTTGTTTTTTGAATTTCCGGAACCCGGAACGTAATTCAGTTTCTATACTTTTTAATAAGGTAATAAGTATGAGACCGAAGACAACGGAATTAATACAAAATCCCAGGATGATCAAGAGACTCATGTCATTTTTTGTTTTAAGCGTTAAACATAAATAGGTATTATTTCCTCCGGTGCTCTTTATGGAATCTGGATTTTCCATGCAGATGATGGCCGGAGGAATGAGGTGTTGTCAGGTGCCGGTGCTTACGTTCCTCCCACTCCACTTCCAGATAAGCCAGGAGAGGTATCAGGATAATTCCGGCGATACTCAGGATTACAGTTGTCATGGCTTTAAGGGTTTGATTTCACCCTCCTATTTGCAAAAAGTGTACCAGACATAGGATGTTCAGGGTTAAAAAAGGTTAAACTAAAGTTCCAATCTGGCTCAAAATGACATTTTTTCATTTAAAACTGATTTTTTGTCAGCCTTACAGCCCATAAAAATGAAGGAATGACAGGAATAATGCTATGGTATTTCTTTTGAGAAACAAGCATCGACACCAAAAATGTTTAACCTTTTAAAAAATTAAAACTATGACACTCATTAAATGGAACAATCCCGCTTTTAACCTGGACAAAAGAAACTTTGGATTTCCTGTGTTCGATACCGTTTTCCGGGATTTCTTCAGCGCCGATCCTTATAACAAGGAAATGGCCGGTTATCTTCCGGCAGTAAACATTAGTGAAGAGGAAACCCAGTTTCATATCGAATTTTCTGCTGCCGGATTCGACAAAGGTGATTTCAAAATTCAACTGGAAGACGGCACACTCACTGTTTCCGCCGAACATAAAGAAGAGAAAACGGAAGAAAAGACCGCGTACAGACGCAAGGAATTTAACCGCAGCTCCTTTACCCGCAGTTTCCGTTTACCTGAAATTGCTGATACCGAAAAAACGGAAGCTCAATATGAAAACGGAATCCTGAAGCTTCATATTCAGAAAAAAGCCCTGGCTAAAGAAAACCCTGTAAAGGAAATTAAGATTGCCTGAGTAAATCAACTTTAGGCCCTTTACAAAACAAAGATTCCCCTCCTATATCCTTAGGAGGGGAATCTTTATTTTATTCCGTTTAATCCTTCCGTTTATTTCTGCGATAAGCAATCCACATATAGCTGACAAGTGCGGCAGACACGAGTATGACACTATTTACAAACCAGGGTGAATACATTAAACCAAATATAGGTATAAACCGGCCATCATGTTGAAGCCATCAAGGAGAAGGAATCGGATAAAGTCCCATCCCTAACCAGATATCGCCTTAATCCGACCAGATATTAAAAAAGAAGATAGGATGGTATCCTTTCCCGTATCTTAGTCTACCCTTTATGAGAACTTCACCTCCAGTGAAAAACAGCCCTTATCCCCCTTTTGTTGGCTTATTCAAACGCCACGTTGCAAGTTACAAACAGGCATTCATGCTGATCCTGCTTTGTTGCACGGTAGCTGCTTCTGCACAAAAAAAGAGCGGCCCGGGAACTCCCGCGGCAAAGGGAAACAAGACAAAAAAAGAAGCCAAAGTAAATCTAGCCTGGGGCGATACCTTTCAAATACCGAATCACTATACCTCCCTGGCTTTGCTCGGCACTCAAAACACCGGCTATCTGGAAGTATTTAACAGGGATATGAAATCCCTGATCCTGAAACGCCACGACTGGAGGCCAAAGGCTCCGGATGTTAATACCATCAGTCTGGATATACTGCCCTCGGTTTGCACAAGCGAACTGTTTGTGACCATCAAAGGCAAGACATACTGGATTTATTCCAATTGGGAAAAAGAAAGTTCTGTGGAAAGGGTTTACGCCCGGGAGATTGATTTTGAAAAACTGACGCTTTCGGAACAAAAGACCCTGATCCAGTTTCAGGATAAACTTTCTTCTTTCGAAAGGCCCTTATTGCACGAGGATCCTAGGATTGTATTAACACAAATGCCCGGTTATAATTCCAGAAAATACCAGTTTGCCTTGTCGCCCGATTCCAATACATTCAGTATCAAATACACCTTAAAACCAAGCGTAAAGGAAGAAGACAAGTTGCCGGAAGCTTTTGGCATCACCTTGTTTGACGAAAATCTTAAATCCATCAAGGTGAGTCGCTATACCATGCCTTATGCCAAAGAGCTGATGCAGGTGGTGGATTACCAGCTTGACGCCAATAACGAGCCCTGTTTTCTGGTAAAAGTGTTTGACAGCCCGAAATCTAATGAAGGACCGGAAGGCAAACACCATTTTGAAGTTTTTCATTTTACCGAATCAGGTAAGAAAGCGGATATCGTGTCGGTAGTGAATGACAATAAATACATGAAAAGCATACGCATGTATAAAGACCGGAAAAATGATGTGATCTGCGCGGGAATCTATTCAAAAGATGAAAATGCACCGGAAGAAGGTGTTTATCTGGCAAGGGCCGATTGGAAAACAAATTCATTTGTTCCATACCGGAAAGGAACCTATGCTTTTCCATCCGAACAGAAAGCGGGAGGAGAAGCAGCACATGCTCCCCCGGCCAAAAAGCAAGGAGCTAAACCTGTTGAAACACTGAAAACGGAGCTGGGTCTTAAATACGTTTGGTTTTATCCCAATGGCTCTGTTACCATAGCAAGCGAGGAGCAAGCCGTTTCAGAAATTCAGATACCCGGCAAGAAAGGAAAAACAGAAAGTCAGCCTGTTTACCATTACCACAATATCGTATTGATGAATATCGACTCTGCAGGAGCGGTAGTCTGGTTCAAGAAAATTGCTAAAAGCCAGTCCGGTAAAGAAAAACCCGGAGGGATGTCGTATGATGTATCTTCCCATGGCAATGAACTCCTTCTCTTATTTATGGATGAGGCTAAGAATATAACTCTTCATGCCAATCAGGTTCCGGTTCATTTTACCGATGGGGCCGGAGGAACATTGGTATTCTTACAAATAGATGCCGCAGGAAAAGAAACGAAAGGTATTTTATTCGACAGCAAACTCAAGAAACAAAGCGTTTTCCCAACCAAACTGCTTCATTTATCGGCTTCTCATATCATGGGTATGGCTATAGGAGAGGAAACGGAGACCTGTTTCTTTGTCCAGGCTAACTGAGTTTCGCCTGTCAGGAATGCCGGCATTACAGCTGTTAGTCACATTGTAAAACCCTCCTATTACTAAGTCAAACCCGCCGGATAATCAAACCGGGCCTGAAATCTTAAACATTTGATTTATCTTGCTATACGGTTCTCACCCCTATGGCTATGAAGTATATTATTTCCATCCTTCTTTTCACAAGTGCATTTGTTTTTACAAACTGCGGTACAGAACCAAAACAGGTGCCGGATAAACCTGCCCCCATTGCTTCCGACATTCATTCAAAACTTATTTATTTTACGCAGCAAAAAAGTATTTCCGACACCTTCCCCCTTCCTCAGGATAAACATCAAACATTTCAGATCCGGGAAACAGCCTCCCGGTATTTTGAATCGGCATGTGCCCGAACTGTTGATTGGCCTGGGGACTCCATCGCTACCCTCGTTTGTATCCGGGAATACCAGATGGCTATTAAACTGGATAAAAAATATTGGTACGCATACCGGAATTTATCCCGTTGTTTCAGCCGGTTTAACAGAAATGATCTGGCCATGGAGTCCTTAAACAAAGCCATTGAATATGGTCCCGGCTTGGAAAACGCTCCGGAACTGTACGCTATGCGAGCAGGCTTGTTTTATGACACGCATAATTTTAAAGCAGCTATTCCCGATTTTCAAAACATGGTGAACATCGGCTATTCTCCTCAGGCTTATTATTACTATTACCTCGCCCTGGCTACTCTTAAAAACGGAGAAAGGGAAAAAGCTGCTCTGATTATAAAGAATGCCAAAGGCATTGATTTTTCGGATTATGATTTGAAAATGTTTGAATTGTAGTTCAACCTACCCTACTCGATCCCGATATTGCCAATTACCCATTTTTAATTACCTTTCTTTTCGAACTCAGCTCAATAGCTCCTACAACCTTAAACCAATCCGTATGAGGAAAACATTACTCCTTTTTCTTTTCGCTTTTATCAGCTATCATACAACCAAGGCGACAATCGTTACGGTGTATGTAAGCGGTATCGGTTTAAGCCGGCCTACCGTAAGCGCAACCTGTGGCGATACCATCAAATGGATATGGAACGGAGCTACGGACAGTGTACGATCCACCACCATCCCCGGTTGTGGCATTTCGTGGAAGTCGCCCATAGACGCCAGCACTCCTAATTTTTCTGTTGTTGTTCCCTGTGCAGGAACCTATTCTTACAATGCATATGTATTGAATCCCACGGTAACCAATTATCCGGGCACCATCAATGTGACCTGCGCAACAGGCATTCTTCCTGTTTTTAAACCGGAACCGGAGCTGAGTATATTTCCCAATCCGGGCAAGGGCAGTTTTGTTGTTTCAACAAATCAGACAGACTTGCAAAGCCTCGAGATCTTTGATTTAAACGGGAAACAGATATTTAACCAACGTATCGTGGGTAATACTATTATTGATTTGTCCAGTGTGGGAGAAGGGATTTATCTGGCAAAAATTACAACATGGGAAGGAATCATAACCAGGAAGATCGTTATAACCAGATAAAACCGGCATTCACGCTGCTTATGGAAAAGGCTTACCTTTAAGAATTCAATCCAACAGTCCTATCAGCTATTATATATGGATGTGGCATTAGATTCTACAGAGAAATATCGTATCCTTTTTGATTCGATTGATGAAGGCTTTTGCATCATTGAGATGCTTTTTGATGAGCGGCAGAAACCTGTGGACTATCGCTTTTTAGAAGTCAACAAATCATTCGAGATGCAAACCGGGCTTTACAATGCCGTTGGCAAACGCATGCGCGAATTTGCTCCTGATCATGAAGAACATTGGTTTGAAATATATGGCAATATTGCATTAACCGGCAAGTCCACCCGTTTTGAAAACCGTGCGGAGCAGCTACACCGCTGGTATGATGTGTATGCTTTTCGTTTCGGAGATCCTCAAAACATGCAGGTTGCCATCCTCTTCAACGACATTACCCAACGCAAACGGGCTGAAGAGCTGCTAAAGATTGCCAATAAGGAACTGGAGGCGTTTTCGTATTCTGTTTCCCATGATTTGAAGACTCCCCTTCGCATTATGACCAGCCTGGCAAAAATCCTTAACAAAGATCATCAAACGGGGCTGAATGAAGAAGGGAAACATCTATTGCAAACGATAGAACATAGTGCTGAAAAAATGAGCAGGCTGATCGATGCGCTGCTCTCTTTTTCTATACTTGGAAAAAAGGAGATGCAAAAGGCTCCTGTTGATATGTATAAATTGACAGAAGAAGTGGTTGGAGAATTGTATAAAATAGCACCCCATACAGCCCGGATAATCATTCATCCTCTTCCTGTTGTCAAGGGAGATTATGAATTACTTTATCATGTCATGTATAATCTTATCTCCAATGCCATTAAATACTCTTCAAAAGTACCTTATCCCCGGATCGAGATTGCTTCGGAAGATATAGGCACCATGGTGAAGATCTCTATAAAAGATAATGGAGCCGGCTTTGACGCGCGATTTGTCCACAAATTATTTGACGCATTCCAACGTCTTCACTCCCAGGAAGAGTTTGAAGGATCAGGTGTAGGCCTGGCCATTGTGGAAAGAATAATCACCCGGCATGAAGGCAAAGTAGGAGCCGAAGGAAAGATAAATGAAGGGGCTACTTTTTATTTTTCGATACCGAAATAATTTCTTTCCCTCACCTCTGCTACCCTCCTATCTATGATCATGAATCTCGCCTCCATGCTCATCGTGGTGATAACCGCGGTGATATTCATCATGGTGACCAGGGTAATGAGCATGCTCATAGCCTCTCCAGTGGTGATAGCGATTATCACCCCTATACTCTACTTCACAGGAAGAAAGAGAAACTATTATTACACTCATTGCTAATATTGCCTTTTTCATAATCTTAAGTTTATAGGACGAAGATAGAGGGTGGGGCTCAATTAATCTTACATAATTCCTGCATTTTATTACACAATTCCAATGACGACTAAAAGAAATGAACTAGATTTGAATAAACACCCAAACCGTCGCGTTCCATGAACGACTTTCCGGAACTAACTACCGCCCGTTTGAAACTAAGAAAAACCCGGACGGAGGATATTCTCTCCTTACAATAGCTGAATGGACAAATTCGTAACCATACAAACCTTTACCCATCCTTTGGATGCGGCCATTATACGCAGCAAGCTGGAATCGGAAGGCATTGAATGTTTTATACAGAATGAGTATCAGATCAGCGTTGATCCTCTCCGCTCTGTGGCCATAGGCGGAGCTCAGTTACAAGTAAAAGAAAGTGATTTCACCCTTGCGACTGAAATAGTAAACAACTGGCAAGCCTCTAACCTGAAAGAAACGGAAGAGGAAAGAGAGGATGGAAAAGTCATTTGTCCCGTTTGCCACTCCGATCAGGCCGATCGTGGGCAATATAGAATATTGATCTTTTTGATTTCTTTGCTTTTGCTGGGAATCCCCTTTTTCTATGTTGGCATTCCTTTCCTATATATGGGACGCAGGAATATTTGCTATAAATGCGGATATGAATTTCCCACTGCAACAGATGCGCAGAAAAAGACAGTATAACCCTCCACCCTAAACAATAAAAACATGTCAACCCCGAAAACAAGAAAAATTGCAAGTCTGCTTACCGGCGTATCCATTGCCACGCTCTTTCTCTTCGCTGCATCCTGCTCCGGCATTGGTAAGAAGGATAAGGAAGCGGAACATAAACCGGATAGCTTAGTGATCAGGCAGGTTATAGATACGGCCTATATCCCCGTAGACCCCAAAGATCCGGCTTCGCCTTTAATTCCAAAACTGGTTCCCAGACAGGATACCCTAAGAATAAAACGATAAGTAGGATCGTCTGTCAAGACTTCCACTTAATACTGCACCCTACCGCTTTGGTGGAAGAAGGGTTTACAGGTTTCCCGGCAAGCAAGGCATCTACAGCCTTCTCTGCATATTTTTCTTTTACAGCCGTAGCATCGCCGCTGTTATCATCTATGGCTCCTATGTATTTTACCACATAATCATTTCCTGATTTTTGTACGATGTATATATGCGGAGTATGTGCTGCTCCGAAAGTGCGTGTTACCTCCTGAGTTTCGTCTATAAGATAAGGGAAGGTAAAGCTCTTTTCTTTTGCACGTTTCTGCATATTTACATAGCTATCTTCCTCTACCTGTTTAGGATCGTTTGGATTGATGGCAATAACAGGATATCCCAGGGGGGCGTATTTTGCATTTAACGCAATAATCCGGTCTTCATACGCCTTTGCAAACGGGCAATGGTTGCAGGTGAAGGTGATGATAAAACCTTTGGCGCTTTTAAAATCGGCCATGGACACCATTTTACCATCTATGTTTTGGAGTTTAAAATCGGCTGCTTTATCGCCTACATTATAGCCGGCCGTGATGAACGACGACATCAATACGACTGCTGCGGCCAGGATTGCTAAGTTTTTCATTTTTCGCTGAGTTTAAGTTGTATTATATTTTTGAGTTGATCTTCGGTAAAATCTCCTTCATGAAAGTATACCTTTTTCCCCATCCTGTACATAGCTGTTGCAGGTATCGTACCGCTCCAGGTGGTATCCACCTTATTGATCCATACATTGGGATTACCGGCATCCAACAACAACACTTCGGGTTTTAAGTCATGCTGCTTTGCAAATTTTTCGACCGTTGCATTATCCTTGATGGAGTTAAGACTCACAAAAATCATCTTTACTTTTTGAGGAGCAAACTTCGTATACATAGTCTGGAAAGCAGGCAATTCTTTAACACAGGGAGCACACCAGGTGGCCCAGAAATTAACCACATACAGCGTGTCATTCTTACCGGCTGTTGTTTCCTGCAGCAACGTATCCATGTTTACCACCTTTACAGGAGCAGACACTAATGTTTGCATACAAATAAAAAACAGGAGTCCTGCCTTACTGATCGTTTTCATTTCTCTGATTTCTACTATAAAGGTACCCCAATTCCTTTTAACAACTAAAATTGTTAACTCTGATTTCTGATATATCTGTAAATTTATCGGCGTATCATATAACTCCTATACAATGAAGACATTATTCGACCCCGAAGCAGCCAAAGAAGTAGTAGCCCGCATCAATAACTTAAGCCCTGGCTCCACCGCCTTGTGGGGAAAAATGAAAGTAGATCAGATGCTGGCACATTGTACCCGGGGACTGGAAATGGGAACAGGAGATCAGAACCTGCCCAGACCCTTTATAGGTAGATTGATTGGAGGATTACTAAGGAGTGTATACTCGAACGACAAGCCCTTCCACAGAAATTCACCTACAGCCCCCTATCTGACGGTTACGGACCCCAGGGATTTTGAACAGGAAAAGCAAAAACTGTTTGCTATTATTCAACGCTTTCAGACCGGGGGAGAAAGCAAGTGCACCACCCACCCCCACCCTTTCTTTGGCAAGCTTACACCCCGGGAATGGGGTATAGGCATGTACAAACACCTGGACCATCATTTAAACCAGTTTGGCGTCTGAGCTTTTTATTTCACCTAGGTTTTGTTTCTCAAACAAAAATAGACCATATCTGTAATATGCATGGGGTGCGAATGCGGCATTTTTAAGGGCTCGTTTGTACCCTTGCTTAAAACACCGTAAATTTGGAATAATCCCATTGCTTATGACATACATGCTGAAGCTTCTGCTATTTCTATTGCCTTTCTCCCTCCTTTTACCAAACCCGGAGACACCGGCAATCAAACCGCGCTCTGTTATGGTGGTACAGGAATATTATAATGGCAACAGATTAGCCAAAGCCATCCGGCTTTCACCTGATTCTGCAGAGCTGGATAATAACTATGATTTGAAAAATAAGATATTCCATGCCCGGAATAAAAAGACCCTTAACAGCGATCCTTTATTTCATAAGCTCTTTGATAAACCGGCAACAGATTGGAAAAAAATACAACAGGCTTTGCTCACCTGGAATTGCGACACCCTCTACCCGTTCATGATCCGCATAACAGAAGGAACAATAATTCAGAATTTTTATCTCCGTAATGCGGGCCCTACCTGCCAGCCTGATTCGCTGAAGGCCTTAATGGATAATCTAAACCGGTATTTCCAGAAAATGTAATTGTTTCTGCTTCATGGTCATCAGAACGTAATAGGCCGCTGATTTTCATGATGATCATGATTAATTATGATTGCTTCAGATCCTGGGATCTGCGAAAATCATAACAATCATGATAATCTGCGGTCTATCACGCATAGCATTTTTCAAAAAAATCGTTTTAAAGAATTACATTTGAATTCATGAAAAAATTTCCATCATTTCTGCTGACTGCGGTATGCTTGTTCTGCTCATTTATTATGTCGGCACAACATTTTACATCCATCTATTCCCCAAGCGATACCATATCAAAACATGGGGACGGCTATCTGGCCCGGACCATTCAATTTAAGCTGGACAAAGCAGAACTGATACAAACTCCTAACGCCACGCTGGATTCCATGGCCGTGTTCCTGCAGAAGCAAGACAGCCTGGTGATTGAAATAGGGGTCAATGGCAGCACACACAATGCCGCCGCACAGTGCAACCAACTTACCCAGGCCAGAGCCAAAGCTATTGCCGAATACTTAACAGCTAAAGGCATAAATCAACAACGGCTGGTACCTAAAGGATATGGGCAACACCATCTCTTATATACCGATGCCCAGCTTCAAAAGGTCAAGGATATCAACACAAGAGAGTTGATGAATCAACGAAACAGAAGAGTGGAGTTTGTGATTCTCAGAAGGGATTTTAAAGAAACAAAGTAAGTCCTGCCAATACATTCCCATCCTTAGCTAATTATCATTTCCGGGTAACGGTTTCTTCATTTTGCATTCATTTGTTTGCATTCCCCTTTTACTATATTTGCCTCCTCTAAAAACTACTTCATGAAGTATAAAATACTATTTGCCTTTGTCCTGCTATTGGCGGTTGTGATTATTATTGACTCGAACAAAAATGCATTTGGCAATGCAGCCGGTGCTCCTACCGGTGTATCGGGCTCACCGGCCGATGGAACCACCTGTGCCCAAAGCGGCTGTCACTCCGGCAGCCCGGTAACTCCTATTACAGGCTGGATCACTTCCAATATCCCAGCCGGTGGTTATACTCCCGGTCAGACGTATCAGATAACAGCAAAAGCGGTATATATAGGTCGCAGCAAATTCGGTTTTGAAATATCTCCTCAAACACCATCCGGTACCATCATGGGAACACTTACTTCTACCGGTAGCAAAACATCGGTACATACTCCCGGGTGGATTACACATACCAATGCCGGAAACACCGGAACAGATAGCATTGTCTGGACTTTCAACTGGACGGCCCCTGCCGCCGGTAGCGGTGGATTTACCTTTTACGGAGCTTTTAATTGCGCCAATGGGGACGGTAATACAACCGGAGATCTGATCTATACTTCCACATTGACTGTTGGTGAAGCTCCCAGCCCCGGCGTAGATGCCGGTATCATTTCTATTACATCGCCATCACTTTATACTTGTGCAGGAACCATTACTCCCGTAGTTAAAATCCACAATTTCGGCACCACCACGTTTACTGCTGCCACCATCAACTACATGATTGATGCCAATACGCCCGCTACCCAGGCCTGGAGCGGAAGTCTGGTAACCGACAGCTCACAAACGGTTACACTTCCTGCAATCGCAGTAACATCCGGCCGCCATACCTTTACCGCTTATACCTCCAACCCTAGTCCGGGTCCCGATACCATCACCGTGAACGATGGGAAAACAATTTCCTTTGATGTAAAGTCAACCACACAAGCCATCCCTTTTTCAGAAGGATTTGATACCGTTGTATTTCCTAAAACAGGATGGGAAATTAACAACCCCAATAATGATACTACCTGGAGGCGTACCACCGCCGCTTTTCATTCGGGTGTGGCCAGCGCCTTTATCAACAATTTCCAGTATGATAAACCCGGAGCGAAGGATGAACTTATCACCCCTACCTTCAACCTTGCGGCTATGAGCACACCGGTACTTTCTTTCCAGCTCGCCTATCAGCTCTATTCCAACCCTGCCACAGCACATGCATCTGATACACTCGAAGTGTTTATCACTACCGATTGTGGCACCACGTGGAATCAGCTGTACAAAAAATATGGTGTTCCGCTAACCACTGCAACACCTACTTTCAGCACCACCGCCTTTAAACCTACAGCCAGCGAATGGCGTTTTGAATCGGTCAATCTGGCTCCCTATGCCTCGGCAACAAGTGCCATGTTCAAATTCGTCAACATCACCGATTATGAAAATAACCTGTATCTGGATGATATACGAATCGATAACAGCCTGGGGATAGCCGGTTTTGATATGCCTGTTTCTTCGCTTTTGCTATTTCCCAATCCAGCTTCTGATAGGCTGACGCTGAATTACGAACTGAGCGAAACAACACCCGTATCAGTAAAGATGTATGATATGCAAGGGAAAGAAATGAAGTTCTCCATTACCGAAACACGGAAAGCGGCAGGCACATACAGTAACAGCATCGATCTGAGCGGAATTCCGGACGGAATTTATCTGCTGCATTTGACTGCAGGTAATCACTCGGAGACCAGAAGATTTACAGTAGCTCATTAACCCCTCTCCCCGGCCTGAAGGCCGAGGCTACTATAATAACAAACCCCTGCAATGGATTCATTGCAGGGGTTTGTTGTACTATACAATCAGATTAGTTCCCAGCCTTATTCAACATTTTAAATGCCGTTTTGGGAAGGAAGCGGCTGAATTTTTCCAGCGCGGCTGTCTGACCTATATTCATTACATCCTGTCCTTTGGAAAATCTGTCCAGAAATATCTTTGCAAAGGTATCTGCCGGCATTTTTTTGATGGTTGCCCCTTTACTTAAATCCGTATCCACTACCGGAGGCAATACTTCCACCACTCTTATTTTCAAGGCCGCTACCTGATGCCGGATTGACATCGTTGCAAAATGTACCGCCGCTTTGGATGCACAATAGCTTCCCAAAAATGCCATGGGCACATAGGCAAGACCAGAAGAAACCACCACGATAACCGGAGCGTCCGACTTTTTAAGCAAAGGCAAAGCCTTCTTGCTAAGTACAATCGGAGCTATATAATTAACATCCATTTCAGTACTGATATCTTCGGCAAGTTTTTTATCCGATGCATTTACAAAATCAAAATTACGACCCAGTCCAGCGTTGTTTATCAGCACATCTATCTTACCGGCTGTTTTTCCGATAGAAGTAATAGCAGCATCTACATCATCAGCAGAAGTAACATCGGCCTTGATGCTGGTAACCTTGGGGCAGGCTGCTTTCAAAGCGGTAATTTTTGCATCGCTGCGATCCAGAGATATTACCGTATTATCATTCATCAATTGCTTTACAATGGCCAGTCCTATTCCGGTGGCACCTCCCGTTATTACAATTATCTTATTTTTCATGTTGGTCGGTTTTGTTAGTTATACGACTACAATATTATAGGGTATATTTATTAAATACAATACTCTATTAACAATGCCTGGTTAGTTTCTAACCGGGGGGACTAAAGCCCCATTGTTCTACCCTTTCCATAACCCCGCGCTTAGGTTGCTTCGGTCTTCAAGCCGGAGATTTCTGTTAAAAACACACAAATCATTGTTAGGTGTTATATCAGGGCTAAAGCCCATAAGGTTCTGTTGTTTCCATAACCCCGCGCTTAAGCGCGGGGTTATTTATGCACTGGGGTTAAAACACCTTAGGTCATAGCCTTTTCATAACCCCGCGCTTAAGCGCGGGGTTGTTGAAAGGAAAAACAACGGGCTTTAGCCCTGGCATAAAATAAATTCTGCAACGGTCCTATCAAATGCTTTTCTTAGATTTGGAATGATGAATACAACCGATAAAAAGACATTCGGGTATACTACCATCACCCTGATTGAAGCGTTTTTGAAAGAATAAATTTTCATCAAGGTGCCCTGTTCCGTTTGCGAATTGGCAGAAATAGGATAGATTTGATATCATAAACACGCTATTACTCCATGCTTTTTCGGCCCTTTAATCGTTTCCTGATTGCGATTTTTTTATTAACAGGCGTACTGATCATTTTTTGCTCTGCCGGCAACAATGATTCCGGCTGCAAGCAGTTTAAAAATGGCAACTTCACCTTTCACCTGCGCACCAAACAGGGAGATGTTTTCTTTTTTATTCATCGTCAGGATTCCATACAGATAGAACGGGACAAAATATCCGGTTATCATTCTACCTTATCCGTCCGCTGGATCGGTGACTGCAAATACGAAACAAAGCTTATAGAAGGCACCTTCCCTTTTCCGGATTCTATTCAGCGGATACGAAAAAATATTCCTTTGGAGACCGAGATTCTGAAATGGACGAAGAACTATTATATTTTCAAATCCCAACGCGCCAACTCCCCGGCCCTTATTGATACTATGTGGGTGGACAAGGAGCCGGCTAACAAATAAAGGCCATGGAACAGAAATACACCTCCGACGAACGTGAATTTATCCGCTTGTCGGCCTTTTTTAAAAAACAGGCCGAACGATGGAAAGAAGAAAATAAGCTGGGAGAGGAATATACCCAGCTATTGGAAACCTGTGATAAACTGATGGAGCAGCTGGAAATCCATGCACAAAACAGGGCCATTGTCATGGACGAACATGAACAATTGAAGAGCCTGGTAAAAGACAATGCACGCTGCCCCAAATGCGCTAAAAATTCACATTTGAAACTGACGGGGACCGATAAAAGTGAACAGGGATGGGTGAGCAACAAATACAAATGCAGACGCTGTAATATTGAATTTGTCTGGAACGCTCCGAATAATCCCTGGGATATGTTGTCTTATGTAGATCATCTGGTGGCGGGATTGGAAAACACCATGAAGGTGCAGCAGCTGGATGCCGAAACGATACAACAAAACGAAGCGGCCCTGAGTCAGATGAAGGCCAATGTAGCTACCCTGAGGCCTGTCATAGACGCATCCAAACAACATATGGCCGATCTGGAACAAAAAGAAAAAATAATGTCGGAAATGATTCTCAAGGTAAATAAGCATCTGATGATAGAAAAAATACGGATGTCGTGACCGAATTGGATCCTCTGATAACGCAATTTCTGACCGACTCCGAAAAAGAGCTGTCTCGTCTGCGACGGATCGGATTTGCTTATAAATTCTTATTCCTCTCCGCCCTCTTTCTCGGCGTTTTTTATGCGTATACCACTCTTTATCCCCGTATCCTCAGCAAGCGTTATACACCCGATGAAGGACTGGAATTTTTCCTGTTCGCTTATGCTGTGGTTGCCATTCCATTATTAGTGCAATCCGTCTTTACCTATCTGCCCGCCAAATATCTCGATGCGATCAATCTCCGGCTGAAGCAACGGATTGTACAACGAGAGCTGACCCGCTACAAAACCGCTCTTGAATTACACCCCGATTCTTCCATGGATGATGAACTGCTGTTCGATATAGGGCTCTTATCCGACACATTTAAGTTTGCCTATGGGGATGATTATTTATACGGAACGCTGAACGGTGTGAAAATGGCCATGAGTGAATTCCATATCCGTAATTTATTGTGGCCCTTGTATAATGGCTTTGTAGGAGAAATTCATTTACCGGCCCCAATAGCCGATAAGGATATTACGCTCGTGCAGGGTTGGTTTAAACATCGCTTCGGTAGCCAGGAAAGCGATCCCCAAGCCAATGAAAACGAAAAATTATTCCGCTCGTGGATCAGCGAATGTGAATCAATCGCCTTCATTGCCGTTCGGGGCAAACGCATTTACCTTGGTGTACGGGGAAATAAAGATATGTTTGAATTCTCTTTCGCACATATCACAAAAAATAATGCCAAGTATGCTTCCGACTGCGAAGCCTTTTCCACTTTTATGGATTGTGCCGACCGGATTACAAAAGCCGTACACTCATAAAGAATAATAGAATTAACACATAAGCGTGTCATGAATTTTCAGATAAAACATCTCGCAAAAGAAGATCTTCCCCTCTTTCATCAACTCATACGTATTTTCAATATCGTTTTTGAAACGGGTTCTGAAACGGAGTGCTCTGCGGGCTATTTACAAACTCTGCTTGAAAAGCCCGGCTTCCATGTATTTTGTCTGCTGCACAATGGGCAAGTAGCAGGTGGCCTCACTGCGTTTGAATTACCGATGTATACGGCAGAAGGTTCGGAGTTGCTGTTATACGATATTGCTGTTATGACCCATCATCAGCGCAAAGGAGGAGGCAAACTGTTATTGACCGCGCTTCAAAATTATTGCCGCGAGGAGGAAATCCAATTTCTGTTTGTACAAGCCAACGAAGAAGATATCCATGCCCTGGATTTTTACCGCAGCGCCGGCTGGAAAGCGGAGAAGGTGGTAAATTTTAATTATGCTTCGGATTAAATTATAAACGTTCTCACATGACAGGCCGGTGATTTTCATGATGATCATGATTAATTCTGATGTTATGATCTCCTGATAATCTGCGGAAATCATGACCATCATGATAATCTGTGGTCCATTACGTATAGCATTTGTTTTGAGCTAGTCAGCCACTCCCTCATTTTGCTTTTCTCAAAGTGATTCGTACATTGTCCTGAATTCCTTGACTATCGTGGTTTTATGCAATCAGAACTGATCACCCCTTTCGGGCGGCTCCTGTTCCGGGATCGTATTCATTTCGTTTATATGAATGAAGGAATGGAAATTACTCCCGAAACGGTGGAAACTGTGCACCGGCATGGTGCTGAGATCGCAAATGGAGAAAAATACTCGGTGTTGGTCGATTTACGATTCAATGTCACTTCCACACCCGAAGCACGGAATTATGCAGCCGAAAATCCTTTCATGCGTTTGCATATAGCCTATGCCCTTCTTGCAAAAAGTTTGTCCGTCAAACTCATGGCCAATGCTTTTATTCAGTTTCACAAACCTCCCGTTCCCTGCCGGATGTTTAATGAAGAAGAAGAGGCCATAAAGTGGTTGATGCTGAGTATGGAGAAGGTGATGACGGGATAAAAACGCGGTCATTCTGAACAGAAGCGCTGGAAGGTGAATGAGGGTGAAGAATCTGCTCGTGTGTTGGCTCGCTCCCGTATCATCAGATAATTTGCCCATCCCACAAACTTCTCTCCACCCCTCTCCGCAATTGAAATTATTATAAAACAAAAGTGCGGATCGCTCTCGCTCTCCGCACTCGCTCTGTTTTTCCTGTGACCTCGGAGTGGCTCGAACACTCGACCCGCTGATTAAGAGTCAGTGGCTTCTTCCTACTGAAGCCAACAGGCATAAGCCTTTCAGCCTTCCTTCCTGTATTTGTGCAAGTAATTTGCAGGTTTTAGCCGGGTTAGTATTATTAATTACTCTCTGAATATAAGCTAGCTATTTTACAGAGTGGTAGTAGCTAGTGTCTGCTTTCTTAATGGTGATTACTGATCCATTTTTCGTTGTGATATTAACCGCACCTGTATCATTACCCTTTTTAGAAACAGATTCCATTGAATCCAAAGCCTTTTGAATCTTTTTTTGATCTGCTTCAGTACCAAATGGACTTTTTTCCTCAACTGGAGCAGGAGTGTTTGTACAGCCAACTATTGACAGAAAAACAATAAAGGTTACGGCAGTTATCTTCATCTCACAAATTTAATATTTATCTTAAAGCTGGCCTTCATCTGAAAAGCTGAAATATCCTTCCTCAGTCAAAATAATGTGATCCAGTAACACTATCCCAAGGAGTTTGCCTGCCTCTTTCACTTCCTTGGTCAATCTTATATCCTGTTCACTGGGTTTAGTATTACCGGAAGGATGATTATGAGCCAGGATAAGGTTGTGGGCATTGGATTTAAGGGCTGTCTGGTAGATAACCTTTATATCTACAACTGTTCCAGAAGTTCCTCCTGTGGACAGTAAGCAGTAACCAAGGACTTTATTAGCCCTGTTTAAAAGCAGCAAATAAGCCTCCTCGCAATAGTTAATCCTGTCTGACCAAATTCCCCTCAGGTGCTTAACAGACTCCGCAGAAGAAGAGATTTTGGGCAATTCTGAATGTTTTAAACGTGGCTGGTAATTGATTGAGATTTCTGATAGGTTTGGGGTGGTTTGCATAGGGAAAGGGGTTTAAATGAGTTAAAAATGATTATTTTACCGGAAGCAGGAACGTGTCTAAGATTTTCAAGGTTTTGTATACGGTTTTCGAAAATGTTGGACAAGCTGTATCAACATAGGGAGAAAGGATATGGAATAAATGGTAGATATTTGTATGAATAACAGGTACTTTGAATTATGCAGGATTCAGAATTAAAATCGCTTATTGACAAGCTTATTCCTCCGTCTGACTACCAACATAGGAATGGATTTAGCAATGAGGCCTTACTTAATTCACTAACGATAAAGGAGAAAGTAATTGTGGAGGACGTCCTTATTGATAGATTGATTCAGGATAAGGGGCTGGATGATCTCATCATCGAATCTCTGGCAATATTAAAATCTCAAAAAGCTGTTCCGGTTTTAAGGGAGCGGATTGTGAATGCAAGTGATGAGTTTAAGATTATTATTTCCACTGCAATATTTGAGATAACTAAAGAGAAGGATGTGTATGAGATAGCCAAGGAGGCCTTTAAAAGAATTGAAGCAAACAAGGATGGTTACCACAACATCAGGATCGTACAAATGTTTTACTATTTGGGAAGGTTGATGAGTCCTGAAATTAATGAAATCATAAGTGGGTTTACTGATCATCCTGATTATATTGTGTCTTATAATGCTAAAAGGTATTCTCATAGGCCTAATCACCAGTAGAATTGTCTCAACATAGGGAGTAATAGAACTGTTTATGAATAGGAGCTTACTTGAATTGATCTCTGAGTACCAGGCTTGCGTCAATTATTTGTGTTCCTTGTTTGGTGACTACTATAAGAACCTTGATGAAGATGGTATTATGCGGTCTTATAGGGTTAAAATTATACCCAAAGAGGGTTATTTAGGGAAAATTTATTTCTGTTTTCATGGTGCTGGTTGTTATTTTAAAACTGAAACGGATGAAGTTGAACTAGATTTTGGGCCCTACAGCCGATGTGATGGATTTGATAAGTACAGATTGTTTTATTTCCTTCAAAATCGGAGGAGCAAATATCCTGATTTACTGGATGAAGATTACTTTTCAAATGAGTTTGATAAGCTTGTCACAGGAGGCGTGATTTCTAAATTACCTCCACCTCACGTGAGTGAATTGTTCTATTGGAAGGATTCTGTTGAAGCTGTAAAATAGCTGCCTTCCTAAAGCCCCAATTCTATTCCAGATGCACCAATGGTTCATATTTGAAATTTGGGGTTTCTATGCTTTAAAATAAGCTATATATAGCCATAGTCTTCTCACTATTCAATAACTGAAATCTTCCTGAAAACAGGGGTTTAGGAATACCTCTACCGACCAATAATCATAAAGTATCTGTGGTAATATGATTTATTCTTGACCACGTATAAAAGGCATAGGTTTTTAGCCATTACCCCGTTCATTTATGTCTTCGCACTGGATAACATCCTTTGGGCCATGAAGGGTCACCAGATATTTGACCGTTTCGGTTTCAATAGCCCGGAATCCTATAAACGGAAGACAGGGAAAACCATGCCTGTGAAAGAGTACGATTTATGGGAATTTGATCCTGCTCACTCGGATTGGGTTAATGAGGAATCGGAGGAATTACTTTCAGGGTATGTGCCACCGAGGGATTTAATTTGTCTATTAGAATTAAATATTGATCTCAAAACAGAATGAGTTCACGCCCGCTAGAAGGCATTTCGTATATTTGAAATGTGAGACTAGCCCCCACCATTCTATTTATTTATTGCCTTTTCTCTTCAGGGATAAGTTTTTCTCAGAAATCCTCTGATCAGGATGTAATTTCCTCTTTTTTGCATAAGTGTTTATCAGAGGATGGGATTGATTCTACCTTGAACGAAAGAATGCAAAAAAATCCAAACTTTATTTTTGAAAGTCACCGATTAACAATAGATAAGGATTCTTCAATATCAACGGAGATTTATAAGTATAAAATGAAAACACTGCCTAAAAATGAAAGTTCGGATAGTATAATTATATCACTCGGTCGGGTGGATATGTATCGAAGAACACATAGGGCTCTCACACCAAGCATATCTTATTTTTTCAAAGACAGTCTGAAGGAGGATGCCATGAAAAAATTCAATGAGCTTGACACAGTAATCAGCAAGATTACTGCCAAGCGATCAAACGAGAAACCATTCAGAAAAAACAATATAATTAAAATAAGTTATTCCCCCCATCAAACAGTCTCCGAAGAAAGGCTCCCACGCCGCCAAGCAGTATCAGATGTTAGACTTTTTTTTCTGTATTTAGATCACGATAAGGCTGGAACCACAGAAGGAAATAAGGTTTGGACCGTTTCCGTGTTTTTTTAGAAAAAGTAGCCCAATTTCGTGCAAATATTGTGCAAATAAAAAAGGGTCCAAGCCTTTAAAAGCCTGAACCCTGATCTTTAACAGTGCGAAGTGCCACACTCACTCTCCACACTCACACTGCGTTTCCTGTGACCTCGGAGTGGCTTCCCGCCGTTGGCGGAATAAACTTCTCTCCACCCACCTCCGCAATTGAAATTATTATAAAACAAAAGTGCGGATCGCTCTCGCTCTCCGCACTCGCTCTGTTTTTCCTGTGACCTCGGAGTGGCTCGAACACTCGACCCGCTGATTAAGAGTCAG
>Ga0206962_1102_pt1 | contig 28499 bp, 17 predicted proteins | sample Alteio_BWOrgHeat_27_FD_153241 | JGI IMG/M metagenome (GOLD analysis project Ga0206962, IMG submission 153241) | Enriched cells from forest soil in Barre Woods Harvard Forest LTER site, Petersham, Massachusetts, United States -... | ecosystem: Environmental > Terrestrial > Soil > Temperate forest >...
GTTGCGTCCGATTCCTGGCGCGCGGGACACGGGCGATCTTGTTAGCCTGCAGCGGGGGGAACGGAACTTCTCTCCGACTCCGCCCTTCTCGTATCTCGACTATCGTGATCTGCGCGAGCACAACCACACCTTTGCCGGAATACTTGCCTATCATAACGATTGGATCGCGCTGACTGGCGGTGCGCAGCCGGAGCGTGCCTATATCGCGAACGTGTCGGCGAACTATTTCGATGTGCTCGGCATCAAGCCGGTGCTGGGGCGCTTCTTTCTGTCTGACGAGGAGGCCCGTGCGGTACCCAACGTGGTCCTAGGTTACTCGCTCTGGAAGACGCGTTATGCCGAAGACCCGGCAATTGTGGGCAAGTCGATCGAGGTCGCGCGGCATCCTTTGACGGTGATTGGTGTGGCGCCGGAGGAGTTTGTCGGGGCAGCGCCCGGACTGCGTGACGATCTGTGGGTAACGCTCGATCCCCTCGGGACGGATGTGGGGCGGATGACCCATCGCGATTCGGACTGGCTAATCGTAATAGGAAGATTGCGGCCCGGCGTGAGCCTTAGCACGGCAACCCAGGATCTCGATACCCTGATGCATCATATTGTGGCGGCGTATCCGGACCAGCATCTCGGCGATAACCGGATCACGCTCGATCCCATGTGGCGTTCGCCATTCGGCGCCAACGGATACATGGCGGCGACGCTGCCCATTCTGCTCGCCTTCGCCGCTGTGGTGCTGTTGCTGACCAGCGCGAACGTGGCGACGCTCACGCTGGTACGGTTTGTCTCCCGGCGGCGCGAGCTTGCCATCCGGCAGTCGCTCGGGGCCAATCGCATACAACTGGTGCGGCAGATGATGCTGGAGGGCGCTATGCTTTCCATCGTCGCTGGAGTCGTGGCCCTTGGATTGACATCGTGGACATCGAAGACATTCGCATGGTTCTTTCCAGCGAATGCAATTCCCCTCGTACTGAACGGGAACATGGACCATAAGGTGGTGATTGGGATTGCAGTGTTCTCTCTATTGGCCGGCATGCTATGCGGCGCGCTCCCCGCCTGGCGTTCGTCTCACGCGCCGGCCATTGAGGTACTCAAGGCAGAGTCTGCAAGTATCTCCGGCGGCTCACGCAACCGGAAATTGCTCAGCGGGCTGGTGGTGGCGCAAATCGCGCTGTCACTTCCTCTGCTGTTGTGCTCCGGGCTATTTCTGCGAACACTGCGGAATCTCGCCGGTGCGAATCCCGGATTTGAGCAAGACCACGTTCTCACTGCGTCCGTTGGGCTGAATATTGCCGGCTACAGCAACGATGAGGCAAAATTGATCCGTCGCAAGATACTTGATCGCGTGTCGGCACTGCCCGGCGTGGAGGTTGCGTCTCTTACCGACTGGATTCCGATGACCCTGATTCAAAAGAGAAACGATGCGTATCCGGAAGGGTATGTGCCGCATCCTCATGAATCTTTGCTGGTGCAGAATGCCGAGGTGGGACCGCGGTATTTCGAATCCCTTCATATACCCATCTTGGAAGGACGCGAGTTTACGCCGGAGGACGATGAAAGGGCCCCGAAGGTACTCATCGTGGATCAGACGGCGGCGAGGCGCTACTGGTCAGGGCAGGATCCGCTGGGAAAGAGGCTCAGGATTTGGGGCAGCCTTTTCACGGTTGTCGGCGTGGCGAGGAATTCAACCCATACTTTCGTGAATGAGTCACCCGAGCCTATGGTCTATATGAGTTATTTCCAGCACCCGGGGTACGAGACGATGGTGCAGGTGAAAACCGAGGGAAATCCGGTCGACCTGGCGCCAGCGGTGCAAAACGCCATCCACGAAATCGATACACGGCTGCCGGTTTTCGATGTGCGTTCCATGCGAGAGAGTACCCAGATGGCGAGCAGTTTCGCCGTCATACAGAGCACCCTGGCGGGAATGTTCGCGCTGATTGGGCTGGTTCTTGCGATCACCGGAATCTACGGAGTCGTGGCCTATCGAACCCAATTGCGGACCCACGAGATCGGAATACGAATGGCTCTGGGCGCTTCGCGCGTCGATGTGCTGCGGCTCGTGCTGTTGCAGGGATTGTGGCTCGCAGGCATCGGGCTGGCGCTAGGACTGGTGTTTGCGTTGGGACTGACACGCATTATCGTCCGGTTGTTGTACGGAATCGGCGCCAACGATCCGGTCACCGTCGTTTCCGTCGTCATGCTCCTGGGAGCAATGTCATTGCTAGCATGCTACCTTCCCGCACATCGAGCGATGCGCCGAAACCCCGTGACCGCAATTCGCGAATTGTAAGCTGCAGTTCAGATTCGACGCGAATTGGACGGATTCGGGGTATGCGTGACGCTCAACCTGGTTGGCAAGAAGGGTAACCGGATTCCACAGGTCACAAACCAATCTCAGCAAGGTGGATCTTCGTTGTGCGTTGACGTGAACAGGACAAAGCGCTCATTGAGGTCCTGTTAAACAAGTTGATTCGAGTTCCACCTACTGCAATACCAGGGTTATCGGCAAGCGCTTGGCCTTGCGGAGATCGGTGCCTACAATGGTTTGTTGATCAATTTTTGAGTGGGCTTTGAGGGAGTGGATATGGCTTTGCAATTTACTACTTCGTATCTTGAGGATGCGTTGCATGTTTTTCGCTACTACAAAGCTTTGGCGGAAGGGGCGATGGTGCAGGTGACGGATGAGCAGCTTTGTACGGTGCTCGATCCGGAGATGAATTCGATTGCTTTGATTGTGAAACATATGACGGGGAATATGCGATCGCGATGGACAGACTTTTTGTCTACGGATGGGGAGAAGCCGGATCGCAACCGGGATTCTGAGTTCTGCGATGGGCCTCCGGATCGCGCTAGTCTGATGCGGATGTGGGAAGAAGGCTGGGCTACGGTGTTTGGCGCGCTGGAGCCGTTGACGGAGGCAGACCTTGCGCGCGTGGTTACGATTCGCGGCGAGAAGCACTCGGTGATGCAGGCGATCAACCGGCAACTGGCGCATTATCCGTATCACTGCGGGCAGATTGTATTTCTGGCCAAACACTTTCAGAGTGATCGCTGGCGAAGCCTGAGCGTGCCGCGGAATCGTTCGCAGGAGTTCAATACAAAGGTTGCGGCGGGCGAGGCCAGCCAGCGATGAATGGGCTGAACGGGAGGGCGTTTGGCGGGATTCTGAAGATGATGGTGTTTCTGGCCGCTTTAGTTTTCCTGCCTGCGTGGACCGTTCATTACTGGCAGGGATGGATCTGCCTGCTGGTGTTTTTCGCCTGCGTTATGGGAATCACTCTTCATCTGATGAAGAATGATCCTGCATTGCTGGAGCGCCGGATGTCGGCGGGTGCGAGTGCTGAAAAGGAGAAGAGTCAGAAGGTTATCCAGGCTCTAACGTCGATGGCGTTTGTCGCCTTGTTTGTTGTGTCCAGCATCGATCACCGGCTTGGGTGGTCCGTGGTTCCGGCCTATGTTGCGATTGGCGGCGATGCGCTGATTGTGCTGGGGCTCGTGTTTGTGTTTCTGGTGTTCAAGGCGAACAGCTTTACTTCGGGAATTATCGAAGTGGCCGCTGATCAGACGGTGATTTCAACTGGGCCTTACGGGCTGGTTCGACACCCGATGTATCTTGGGGCGCTGCTCATGCTCTTCGGTATTCCGATTGCTCTTGGTTCCTGGTGGGGCGAGGTTGCGATGGTGCCGATGATTGCCGGGATCGTCCTGAGGCTGCTGGACGAGGAGAAATTCCTGGCGAGAAATCTGCGTGGCTACGACGATTATCGGCACCAGGTGAGGTACCGTCTGGCGCCATTCCTCTGGTAGCTGGCTAGCCGGCGGCAGGTGCGGCAGGTTTGGTCTCGGCGGCGCAGAGACGCTCGGAATCGTGATGCCAGCGGTAGAGCAGCGTCGAGGAGATGACGATCAGCGATAGCGTCAGACCGATCCACATGCCGTAGATGCCCCACTTGAGAATGAAGCAGAGGATGAGGCCGAGGGGGAGGCCGAGGATCCAGTAGCCGACGAAGTTGGCGAACATGGGAGCGCGGGTTTCGCCGAGGCCCCGGAGTGCTCCGGTGCAGATGGTCTGAACGCCGTCGAAGATCTGGAAGGCTGCGGCGATCCAAAGCAGGCTGGGGCCGACGGCGAGGACTCTTGGGTCGTGCGTGTAGAGCATGATGAGGGGGGTCGGCGCGATGAAGAAGACGATTCCTGCGAAGAGCATGAAGGCGGTGCCGAGGCCGAGTGCGAGCCATCCGGCGCGACGGGCTCGCGCATGGTCGCCTGCGCCGACGGCGTGTCCGACGCTGACGGCGGTGGCTGCGGAGATTCCTAGGGGGATCATGTAGGTGACGCTGGCGTAGTTGATGGCGATCTGGTGGGTGGCGAGCGCGATGGGCGTGAGCCAGCCTGCGGCGAGCGTGGCGGTGTTCCATGCGCCGACTTCGAGCGTGATTTGCCCTGCGGCCGGGAGGCCGAGACGAATGAGCTTTCGGAGGCGATCGAGCTGCGGCCCTGCCCAGTGCTTGAAAAGCGGATGACCGCGCTTGCGCTCATAGCGCCATGCGAATCCGAGGAGCGATGCGGCCATCATGACGCGGGCGATAACGGTGGACAGCGCGGAGCCGCGGATACCCATGGCCGGGAATCCTAGATGCCCGTAGATGAGCGCCCAGTTGCCTCCCCAGTTGATGAGGTTCGCGCCGATATAGGTGACGGTGACCACGCGGACCTGGCCGACGCCTTGCAGGTAGCGGCGCGATGCTCCGTAGATGAGCAGCGGAAGAATACTCCAGAGCAGGACGCGCACGTAGGATGCGGCGGGTACTGCGACCTCTGGGGTGATGCCGAAGGGCATGAGTCCAAAGCTCGCGCCGAGGACGATCAGCATGAGAATCGGCGTGACCGCGATGGCGAGATAGATGCCTTGCGCCAGCCAGCGATGGCAATCGTCGAAGTCTTTGCGGCCGTAGGCCTGGGCTACCACGGTATCGAGGCCGAGCAGGAGGCCGATGCCGAAGAGCGATGGCGGGTAAAAGAGCGCGTTGCCGAGAGCGACGGCTCCGATGGAGTCAGGGCCGAGACGGCCGACCATGATGGTGTCGACGACGCCCTGGGCCATCCAGCCGAGTTCGCTGAGCACGACCGGGATGGCGAGTTTCGTGAGGGCGGATAGTTCCCTCCTCCAGTCGGCTTTGCCGTCGTTCATATCTTGACTTTAAATGTCGAGATGATGAAGGGTAAACCGGCGCGACGGCGGCTATCGCAATTCGCTAACTGCGACTGGATCCATGTCGGAGTAGACCTGGTTCTCGCCGCCCATTCCCCAGCAGAACTTGTAGTTGCGAGTACCTACCCCGGCGTGGATGGACCATCCGGGTGAGATGATGACCTGCTTGTTTGCGACGACGATGTGGCGTGTCTCCTGAGGAGGGCCCATGAGGTGAATGACGCGGTCTGACTGAGGGATGTCGAAGTAGAGGTAAATTTCGGAGCGACGCATGTGGGTGTGCGGCGGCATGGTGTTCCAGACGCTGCCTGAGTCGAGTTGGGTAACTCCCATGACTAGCTGGCAACTGCGAGTGCCTTCGAGATGGATGAGTTTTGAGATATGGCGGTGGTTTGCAGTTTCTGCTGAGCCGAGAGTTACCGGGGCTTCCGCCGATGGATCGATGAGAGTAGTTGGATAAGTGGTGTGGGCTGGATAGCTCAGGAGATAGAAGTTTGCCGGGTTGGATGCATCGTCACTGCTGAAGGTGATGGGAGTGGTGCCACGGCCTACGTAAAGGGCATTGAGCGGAGCGAGTGTGTAGGTGGCATCACCAGCTGTGATTGAGCCGGGGCCACCGATGTTCAGGACGCCCAGTTCCCTTCTCTCGAGGAAGGATGTGGCGCGTAGTTCGGGTGGGTTTGGCAGGGTTAATTGCTGCGAAACAGGGACGGCGGAGCCGATTACGGTGCGATCGAGATCGACGTAGACGAGGTCGATTGCGTCGGGAATAAAGAGCGATTCAAGGAGGAAGGAATCGCGGATTTCCTGGGTGGTCATCGCTTTGAAGCGAGTGGAGTCGGGCAGTTCGAGTAGTTTCATCGGTTTCCCTTTAGTTCGCTGATAGCCTGTAGATCTCGGAGCCTGCCAGAAGGAAAGCTCCTACGCCGAAGACGTAGCTTGATGTGGCAGTGAACTGTCCGGGCGCGGCGCCGATGGGCTGAATGCATCCGAGGCGACCGTCCTGGTAAATATGCGAAAGCATGCCTGCCCAGGCTTTGCCGACTACGGGAAGATATTGTCTGCGGTCCAGAATTCCGACGCGGATTCCCCATGCGAGTGAGTAAGTGATGAAGGCTGATCCGGAGACCTCGGGTAACTTATACGCTTCCGCATCGAGCAGGCCGGGGCGCCAGAGACCGTCTGCGCCCTGCAGCGCAGCGACGGCTGCGGCCATCTCTTTGAGTTGAGTTACGTAGCGTTGACGGTCTGGGTAGTTTGCGGGCATTGACTGAAGGACACGGGCAAGACCCGCCATGACCCATCCATTACCGCGTGACCAGAAGACTTTTGCGCCGTTGGTTTCCTTTTTATCGAGGAAGGTGGCGTCGCGAGAATAGAGATGAAGCTTTGTGTCATAGAGAAGGTTGGAGGTGATCCACCACTCATGATTCATGTAATCAAGATACTTTTTGTCGCCGGTTATCTTCGATAAGTCTGTAAGTACGGGAGGACCCATAAAGAGTGCGTCGCACCACCACCAGAGCAGCTTCTTCGGATCATCGGTTCGAGCGACGAGTGCGTCCATACTTTCACGTGTGGGGGCTAACATTTTCGGATCTTGACGTTTCTCATATAACTGGAGATAGGTCTGACCTATGGCGTGATCGTCGGCGTGGTCGGGGCGAGGACCGAGCTTCCAGTCGAAGTGGTTGCCCATGGATTGCATGGCATCCTGATACGCGCTGCCGTGCACCGCAGGCGGGACGGCCATGAATCCTGCATAGAGCGCGGCCATGGTCCAATCCTGGGTGTAGTTGCCCTGGACGCGACGAAGCTGCCAGTCCGCGACTTTGCGCATGGCTTGCGCTACCTGCTGCTTCTTAAGTGCCGGCGATAGGTCGGATGCGATGGCGCCGGCGTCTGCGGGCGAATCGCCGATGGCAGGCATCGTTTCAGAGGCGGGCAACTGGGCACTGAGGGCCTGTGACGCTGCAAGGGCTAAGCAGAAGACGATGATATAAAGGCGACGCACGCGTAGCTCTCCTGCTATTGCGCTGTTACTGGCGGCATCGGCGCTGCCTTGATGATGAAGTTATGCGGTTTGGGCTGAGCAGCTTCGTAGATAAGCTTTTGTTGCAGGCGCTCGAATTGCGTGAGGTTGGTTGCGCCTGGCTCCGCGGAGACGCCGGTCTTGTTCTGCGCTACGAACATCCTCATGCGGACGAAGTGTGTCTCATCGCGATCGCGGATGTTCCACTCGACGGTGTAAGCCTGCCCTTTCATGGGCGTACTCAGCATGGCGAGGTTGATGCCTTTGGCGAATTCGGCATCTGTGAATGTGCCGGCTAGCTGTTTGTCGATGGTGAGCGAATAGGTGCCCGGTTTGAGGCCGGTCACGATGAGGGGCTGCCGGTTGAGATCGTTCTCCAGCTCGATGAGTTGATGCAGGAAGTGCGCCCCTGCGTTGGCGTCGTCGAACGGCAGCGGAAGAGCGCCATCGAGCTCTGTCCATGTAACAGATGTGCTGTCGCCGCTGAGGTTGGTGACCTGCGCATTCTGGGTGTCTGTAACGGAGGCTTTGGCGGCGTTGATGGTGACGGAGGAGACGATGGATGGCGCGTTCCAGCCTTTGAGAATTGCATCGGCCATGAACCAGTGCGCCCATGGTTCAGGATGCACGCGGTCGGGGAGAAAGAGTTGCGTGGCGAGAGGATTGAGGGTGATCCCCTTTTTGATTGCGGCTACGAAAGGCGCGTTGAGATCAGTGAAGGTTGCGTCGTATTTGCGAGCGAGGTCGCGATTCAGGTCGGAGAAGTGAGTGAGCGTGGCGTTGTAGCCTCCGGGAAACTTCTCGGGGCGCGTGAAGTCGTCGTAGGGCGATGGGCCGAAGAGCGTGATGCGCGCTTTGGGAAGTGCCTGGCGGATCGAGGAGAGGATGTGTTCGTAGCCCTGTGTGTAGCGGCTCTCGATCTCAGGCGTGAGATGCGTGTATGAACCGTCGTTCATGCCGAGCATGATGGTGACTACCGTGGGCTTGTCTGGGAAGACGTCGCGGCTGAGGCGCTGATCGATGGGCCCGGCGGCGCCACCCGAGACGCGATCGCCGCCGAAACCCTCATTGAAGAACTGAACCTGCATGTGCGGGAAGCGCGTGGCCGTGTAGAGCTCGACCCATTGAGTGTAGTAGCGCTGCTCGGTGATGCTGTCTCCAAAGAAGACGACGGTGTCGCCTTCGTGGAGGTAGAAGGGCTTTTGTTGAGCTTGCGCGGAAAGTACTGATGAGAGCAGGCAGGCGCAGGCACACAGAGCAGAACGGTGTAGCGAACCGATAGGCATATCTTTTGATTCCCCTGACGAGAATACACGGGAGATCGCGGGATGTCTGCCTATCGCGGGCGGCCGCAGTGGGCTGGTCTGGTTGAGCTTCTTCCTCAGGGGTTAAAGCCCTGATGATTCTGCGGGTCAGATGTACTGGCTGAAGCCCGTACCCTTCAAACCGACGCACTATCCGGATGCGGCGCCGTATTTCAGATTGCGTTTATCGTGTGCCTCGCTTGAATGCTGGTTTGGCCGTTTGTGCGAGCAAATCTGTCACTCCAAACTCGGATTTGAAGACGCCGTGCTGCGAATGGTGGGCGCTTTGTGTTGCGATGTGTATCCACTCGTGCATGATCACGCGGGAGATGGCGACGGCCATCAGTTTATTACGCTGTTCGCGATTGCGGCCCATTCCCTGCCACCTGAGCATCTGGCCGATCCGTTTGCAATCTACGTGGATGAACGGTTCGATGTGGCCGTTATCGGTTCTAACCCATCCGAGTGCAGCGCCCGACCATGTCTTGCCGAGAGGGTCGGGTTGAGGAGATAAGTCCGTTGCGCATTCGCCGTGGAGAAAGACGACGATGGAGCGTCCTACGACGAGGCCGCGCGAGATCGATTCTCCAGGAATGATCTGTACATCGAAGCTTTCGGGTGCGCCCGGGCCGAAGACTGTCGTGTAGTCGAAGAGAGGCTGCATTTCCGGAGATCCGGAGGCGAGCTCTTCTCGAAGAGCCGTAACGAGCTCCAGCCACAGACCGTCAGCCATGGGCCGGTCGCTAAAGATGGCCAGAGTGGTGCTCGGGAGCGTCTCCAGCCTTGCTGGGAAAGACGTGGTCGTCGAGATGAGAAAGAGAGCGAAGACGAATAGAAAACGGGGCGTGAAGGTGTTGCCGAATCGGACTCTCATTTCGTGAGTGTGCGCCCGGTAGAGACATGCGTCCAATAGATTGCTGGTATAGTTATCATCTGTATTGGAGATGGACTTATGGAAGTCAGGCAACTGCAGATTTTTCAAGCGCTCTCAGAGGAGCTGAACTTTACGCGCACCGCGGAGCGTGTCCACACGGTGCAGTCCAACGTGACTACGCAGATCAAGGCGCTTGAAGAGGAGCTTGGGGTGCCGCTCTTCGACCGGCTGGGACGCCGGGTGACACTTACGGATGCGGGACGGAGGTTTCAGCCGTTTGCCGAACAGGCCCTTGCCGCGATGGAACAAGGCCATCGCGCCATACAGACGGGGTCGGCGCCCAGCGGCCCTCTACGCATCGCTGCTCCCGAGAGCGTGCTGACTTACCGATTGCCGCCGGTGCTTCGCGCTTATCGGAGGCGCTTTCCGGATGTTGAGCTGAGCTTCCGTCCCTATTCTGATATGTCGATCTGTTCGATGCTCGAAACGGGGAAGTTTGATATGGCGATCCAGATGTCGGATGTTGTTTCGGGTTCGTCTTTGAGATCGTTCCGGCTGCGAACCGAACAAGTGTTCCTGATTGCCGATGCGAGTCATCCGCTTGCAAAGCGCCGCATGGTGAAGCCGGCCGACCTGGCCGGCCAGATGCTGCTGCTTACTGAGGCTGGTTGCGGTTATCGAGAGAAGCTTGATCGAATGATGGCGTTGCAGAATATCCGGCCGGGAAACGTAACGGAGTTCTCAAGTGTGGAAGCAATCAAACAGTGTGTGATTGCTGGTATGGGACTGGGGCTGCTGCCGGCGATTGCGGTGTCACGCGAGTTAAAGCAGCATCAGTTCACAACGCTGGCTTGGGCTGGTCCTTCGCTGGACATTGCCACTCATATTCTGTGGCACAAAGATAAGTGGGTTTCGCCGGCGATGGCGGCGTTTCAGGAAATGATGCAGGCGAAACTGGATGATTCGGAGGCTGGGAGACCTCCGTTGGCAATCGCGGGTGTGCTGGCGGGTTGATGGAATCGGTCAATACACACCCAGCCAGCTACCCAGGCTTGAGCTTTGGGCCTTTAAGGTGACAATCGTCAAATTCAGAGAAGCGACATCGCTGAATCCCTCGAGGCTTTCCCTACTGCCGATCCCACACGCTCGTGAACACGGAAGACGATTTTGCAGGCCTGCTTACTATCGTCAAAGTTTTGCCGTCATCGGACACCTTGAATTCCTCCGTATCCTGTGGTTTGCCATTAAGTTGACCCTCAATTCGAAGAAGATGGGCATTTATCCTTTTGCCAGATGATGATTGGCCATTGGCATCGCCAGCACCTTTATCGAAATACGCTTTCCCATCGAAATTCATTTCCGTCAGATGCTTGTTGCCTGGAACACTGAAGCTCAGGCCATCGGTTCCGAAGGCCTCAATTATCAACTTCAGTTCTTCGCCCGATGTCTTCTCTACCATCGAAACCGATTTCCATTCGCCGAAGATACTCTCGCCGGGGATCACCCTTGCATAAGTCGTGGTCGTCTCATCCTGACCACCATTGGCGCCTGTGAATACGTCGTGGAGCGTCAATGTCTTGTCATCGGGCGAGACGGTATAGGTGCGCACCATTTTTCGATCATCTGTTCTGACCATCTCCCAGTTGTGATCGTCCAGTTTTCTGAAGGAAACCGTGTCTTCGGAGGCCGTCGTGACTGAAACACCGTCTGCTTTAATCTCGGTCGTTTGCCCTGTGCTTCCTGTCAGGGCATATCGATCCGCGCCAAGATCCTTGATGCCGTAGGTTATGGTCGGTTTGGGACTCTTTTGGGCGTTATATACCCATGTGCCGACGAATGGATCTGTGGCGGCCGACATGCTGGTGCTTGTGAGGATACCGGTTAGCAATAGAGCATATAGTCTCACTGGATTCCCCCTTTGAAACGTGGGGAGAAGTCTATCACGCGGTTCGCATTCGGTATTAGATGCAGGAGGATTTTCTCCTGGCGGCGATTCATGCGGAGCATTTGCCTATCACCGTACATCTCGCAATACGCGATGTGAGGGGGATTATGCAAACATTCATAGCTGCATGTCTCATTCGACGTGCGGTCGGCGGTCGACTTTCTTAGTAGCGATGGTGAGTTTGGCGGGAGTGAGATCGACTCCTTCCCAGCCTTCTTTGGACGCTTCGATGTGGATTTCTCCGGGCTCTTTTGTGGACTGCAGGATGACTTGCGCGAGGCCGTTGAAGAGGCTGCGATGCGGTTCTTTGTCGGACTGCTGACAGTTGGGATCGCCGTTGCCGACGCCGATCAGGGCACCGTTTCCTGAGACCTTGAAGCCGATAAAGTTGGCCGCTGTGGGGACGGGGCGGCCTTGTTTGTCGAGCGCCTCAACGCGGAGGATGGCGATGTCTTCGCCGTCGGCGTCGATCTCGCTGCGATCAGCGGTGAGACGAATGGCGGCTGGTTCGCCGGTCGTTTCGCGCTTTTCTGTGAGCACGGGTTTGCCGCCTTTGAAGCCGTGAGCTTCGATAACTCCGGGGTGATATTTGGCGGTCCATTCGAGATGGCCGAGGTGTGGAACTTTCTGCCTGCCTGCGCTGGCTCCGTTTACGAACAGCTCTACTTCATCGAGATTGGAGTGCACCCAGATTTTGATGGGCTCGCCTTCCTTCCCTGCCCAGTTCCAATGCGGAAAGAGATGAAGAACGGGTTGCGGCGACCACCACGACTTGTAGTAGTAGTACGTATCTTTGGGGAAGCCGCACATGTCGAGGATGCCGAATTGCGAATTGATGGAGGGCCAGCCGTAGGGCGTGGGTTCGCCACGGTAGTCGAAGCCGGTCCAGGCAAAACCGCCAGCGGTCCAATCGCGTGTGGCGTAGAACTTCCACCAGTCCTCTGCGGTCTCGCCCCAGCCTGGCTGATTGGTGTCATATGCGCTTACGGTGTTGCGAAGCGGATCGGTAGAGTAGACGCCGCGCGTGGAGATGGCGCTGGCGGTTTCAGAGCCGTATACGGGCCGCGTGGGATTTTTCGCGTGGAAGGCGTCGGGAAAACCAAGATTGTAATTGAAGCCGATGATGTCGAGGGCGTCGGAGTTTCCCTTGTCGTTGGGGCCGTTGACTGCGGCTGACACTGGACGCGTGGGATCGAGTTCGTGACAGCGCCGCACCATGGTGGTGGCGATTTTTACACCCTGCTCCGCCATCGCCCACTGCAATTGGTTCTCTTCGTTGCCGATGGACCAGAGGATGATGGACGGCGAGTTGCGATAGCGCTTGATCATGACTTCAAGCTGGGCGAGGCCTTCGGTGCTGGAGCTCATCTGGCGCGTCTCGCACATCATCATGATTCCCATGCGATCGCAGGCCTCGACCCACTCAGGGGTGGGCATATTGTGGGAGGTGCGGACGGCGTTGGAGCCCATCTCTTTGAGCACGGCGAGACGGAAGTATTGCAGGCGATCCGGCAGGGCTGCGCCTACGCCTGCGTGATCCTGATGATTGCAGGTGCCCTGAATCTTGAGGGGTTTGCCGTTGAGGGAGAATCCTTTTGCAGATTCGAATGCGGTGGTGCGAATGCCGAAGTTGAAACGTTCCGCGTCGACCACCCTGCCCGCCGATTCGACGCTGACGATCGCTGCGTAGAGACTTGGGGCTTCTGGGGACCAGAGCGCGGGATTGGGGACGGTTGCCGATGCTGTGAACGATACTGCTTCGTCTGCGGTGATTAATTGCTGAGCGGCTTGCGCGGTGGCTACGGTCTTTCCGGAGGCGTCGACAATTTGCCACTTCACCGTTGCGCTGCCGGGGTCCGCGCCGTCGTTGCGGACGATGGTGGCGAGGGAGACGGTAGCTGCGCTCTCGCTCACGGAAGTACGAGCGTAACTCTCGAATTGGGCCAGATGGAAGGCGTCGGTTTTGGTCAACCAGACGTGGCGATAGATGCCGGCCCCTTCGTAGAACCATCCGTCACCGAAGGTGGCATCAACGCGCGCGACAATGACGTTCTTCGCGCCGTAGTTGAGGAAGTCGGTGAGATCAAAACGGAAGGGGACGTAGCCGTTGTCGTTGCGGCCTATGAAGCATCCGTTGACGAAGATCAGGACGCTGCGGAAGGCGCCATCGAAGTCGATGGAGATACGGCGGCCTGCGTCGGTGGCGGGGATGTCGAAGGTGCGGCGATACCAGCCAACGCTTGTTTCGGGGTAGCGTTTGCCGATCGGCTTGTAGCCGTGGGAATTTTGAACTTCGTCGCGGACGAAAGGCAGCTCGACAGCCCAGTCGTGAGGCAGATTGAGTGAGCGCCACTTTGAGTCGTCGAACTTGGTCTTGGCGAAATCGAAGTCTCCGGTCTTCGCGAAATCGCCTTGACTATTGCCGAAGCCGAGGTCGCGCGCAGGGTCGGTGGAATGTCCGAATTGAAATCTCCAGCCGAAATCGAAGAGAAGTTTTTCGCGAGGAGCGATTGCGGCTGTGCTGGACGCTGAAGCAAGAACTTGCGTGCGCGCCCAGGCCGACCTCGCCAGCAAAGACGAAGTGAACAGTGCAGCTCCGGACAGGAGCCCGGAGCCGAGCAGGTCGCGGCGGGTTAGATCAGGCATGGAGAGATCCTTTTTGGAAACGATGCGCGTTGCAGATGCCGGGCAGTTCGCTTTGGCCTCGTTGCATTGCGAGCGAGTGATTGGTAAAGGCGAATATACAGCATGACAGATTGCTGGGTAAACGCTTTCATCCGATGGCCTGACGAGGCAAGCAGGGTAGATACATGCCTCACTCAGGAAGGCGCGCCGGTTGGCGTAGGCCTTCCCTGCTTTGGTACACTTGGGGATGTAGCCCCTTGATATTGTTGATCTGATGAATCAAGGTGTCCAGCAGGAGAGATGGCCGAGTGGCTGAAGGCGCACGCTTGGAAAGCGTGTTTACCGCAAGGTAACGTGGGTTCGAATCCCCCTCTCTCCGCCACTTACCTCTCCAATAGGGTCTAATAGATTCCAATAAAGTTCTTAAAATATCCATAAGACAATGATAACAAAGTAGTTCTTTCATTTTACTATCCAAGACGGTACTATGGAAGCCATGCTCGGCGGGGGGTATTTTTGGGGGTATTTCCTTTTTCGCAGGGGGGTACTTTTCAAGCCTTCATTCTTGGAGGGTAAAAAATGGCATTGACCGACACGGAGATTCGCAAGGCTAAAGCGATAGACAAAGCCTACCGGATGAGTGATGGGGGTGGCCTGTATCTCTGGGTCACCGCGGCCGGCGGAAAGCTCTGGCGATGGGCGTATGAGTTCGACTGCAAGGAAAAGCTAATGTCCTTTGGCCGTTACCCGGAGATTTCTCTCGCCCAGGCAAGAGAACGCCACTTTGGCGCACGCAAACTCTTGGCCGCGCGAATTGATCCAATGGCACAGCGCAAGAGCGAGAAGACGGCGCGAAGGGCCTCGAGCGCCAATTCCTTCCAGAGTATCGCTTCCGAGTGGGTGGAGCACTGGCAGGAAGGGAAAAGTCCGCGTCATGTCGAGTATGTGAAGCGAAGGATGGAAGCCGATATTCTTCCCTGCCTTGGCGCCCGTCCCATCGCGGAGATCGAAGCACCGGAACTGGTCGCCTTGACCAAAGCAATTGAGCAGCGCGGAGCGCGGGATATTGCCAAGCGCGCCCTGGAGACTGTGGGACAAGTGTTTCGCTATGCCATAGCCCACGGGCACGCAAAGCGGAACCCAGCCAGTGAAATCCGCCCCAGGGACATTCTGAGATCTACCCGTAGAGTCAACTTTGCCCGCATTGATGCAAAAGAGCTGTCCACTCTTCTCAAAGCAATCGAAGTGTACCAGGGCACGCCAGTCACTCGCTTGGCCATAAAGTTGATGGCACTGACGTTTGTTCGCACCAGCGAATTGATTGGGGCGAAGTGGGCTGAGTTTGACCTCGAGGCTGCTCGCTGGGATATTCCCGCAGAGCGCATGAAGATGGACACTCCGCACATTGTCCCTCTGGCCACGCAAGCAATCCAATTGCTTGAGATGTTGCACACGCTATCGGGAAACAACGAATGGCTATTCCCCGGTGATCGTAATACTGCCCAGCCCATGAGCAACAACACGATCTTGAAGGCGCTCGAGCGTATGGGCTACAAAGGCAGAATGACGGGACATGGTTTTCGCGGCTTGGCCTCGACAATCCTGCATGAAAAGGGATACGCGCACGACCACATCGAATTGCAACTCGCCCACGCACCGCGCAACGCGGTGAGCGCGGCCTACAACCATGCACTCTACCTGAAGCCGCGCGCCAAGATGATGCAGGATTGGGCGGACTTTCTGGAACACACACTTCGTGGAGAGAAAGTAATTCCGATTCGCGGCCACATGGCCTGACCGCCCAAGTCTTCCTTTTGCAGCAACGAACCGTCACAATCCTCAGTGAAAGCAACGAACGATCAATACAAGTTAACGCAGACGCGCCTTTCCGGCCGCACCTTTGCGTAACTTCAGCATCGCCCCCTTGGCTTGCTTTTTGGCATTGTCGGTAAGACGAATTCCTCGCTCCTTCGCTGAACTCTCTATCCTGCCTCTGCTTAGACCTCGTTCCAGTCCGTCTGTAAGGAGCGCGACGGCATTCCGCGTGTTTTCCCGCTGCCGTTGTTTGTGTGCGTTGCCCTTGCATGGTCGCGGTGAACCACAGTACACCTTGGTTCTCTGACTACGAATTCTGACCAGGTCCCCGCACCAGTCGCAGGCCTGCCATTCTACCCCGTGGACGAAATCCGCGTGGATGGCCGCTGCGATTGCTTGGACCGTGTACTTCGGCTGAATAAGAATTACTCGCCACAACTCGCTCCGGGGCAACAAGAACTCGATCATCACGCCGGCTTTGAGCTTCCGCATCACACGTGCTTCGATCTCGGGGCTTTTAGGTATCCACTCCCATGATTGAGGCGGATTGCAAAACCAACCGCATAACTCGCGCCGGACGCTCTCCTGGAACCGAGTCCCTACATGGATTTCAGCGAGTAATTCTGGGTGCTCCTTCAACAATCGGGCGGACAATCCATACGTTTCGAGAGTCTCACCCAATGATCCGGGCTCGTCAAAGAATGAACTGGAATATTCGCCCGTCAATGCCTTAAGGACTTCTCCACATTCACCGCTCCACCTGGCGTTTTTCGTCGCGGATACGAGTTGTCTCCGTTCCTGGATTAAATACGCGAATCGCTGCCATTTGTGGAACTCGCTCATAGTGATCGAATTACCCAAAGGCGAGAATTGCCCCGTGTTGCTCAAGAAATGATGCACCGCATTCGGGTCATCCTTCTTGATTCTCAGGAACTCATCCCGAATGGCGTAGACGTTTCGGGGTAAATAATTGCATTCACGCAAGGAGGGATTGTCCTCGTTTTGGCTGATGAATCTAAATACATGTTCCCCACCCTCTATAAAGTGTTCGACGCGTTCAATTCTGGCTTGATAAAAAACAACCACTTTCGTAGCTGACACCATTCGCTCCTGTGGAGCACTCTGATATGCCGCCAGCAATTTATTCATCCGCGCTACCCGCTCCGAATTCCCTTTCCGCGAAGTCTCCATCCTGTCCCCCCTTATGTCTCTCTAGCAATGGGACTGTCCTCCCTATAGAGTCCTACTAGATTTAACTCTATTCCATCGGAGAAGTGGTTGAAAAGTCTCTGCCGTGGCGTAGGCCTGGAGCTAAGAAATGAATAAGGGAGCGAAGTTTGCGCAGCAACGTTCCGAGAGATTCTTGCGTTTGACCGAGGTCAGGAAACGAATCCCGTTTTCACCTTCTCAAATTTATTTGCTGATCTCGCGGGGTAAATTTCCGCCTGCGGTGCACATTGGGACGCGCGCCGTGGCTTGGCTGGAATCTGATATCGACGCATGGATTGAGTCACATATCGGCAACCGCGCTGAGGAGATGACGGAGTAGTCGCCGCACGCGTATGGGTAGCGATACTGTCTCGCCAGTCGGCCTGACGAAGCGGAATACTCGCTGTCAATCGTCGACCAATGTGAAAAGCAGGGCAATCGGACCGCTCGGCGGACTGTCCGCGTGGCGTAATCGAAATCGACTGCTTAATTGTTACCTCGGCACGTCACGCTCGAACTTGATATGCGCTTCAGGCTGATGGCGATTCCGCTTCGGGAAGATCTTTGAACGTACTGAAAGGATGGACAATTCCATGAGCCACGCTGCGATGACGTATGCCAAAAGCTTGTCGAAAGCTCCGGATGGTTCGAAAATTAAGGGCTCAGCAAAGGCTGTCCTCTTGCTGTTGGCAGACTGGCACAACGATGAATTGGGGTTTGCGTTTCCCTCGGTAAGATTGCTGGCGGATCGCGCAGGAATTTCCATCCGCCATTGCCGTCGCCAGCTCGAGGCTCTTGAGAGCTCGGGTGTAATGGAGCGAATCTACATCCAGCATGCGGAGTATGGCGGACAGGGCCCCAGCATCTATATTTTTCCTGCTCTAGACACAGCGCAGACTAGGGCAAAGCTTGACGAATCTATAAAGAAGGCGTTCCGGACTCCCAGGATCGTAATGTCCAGGATTCCCGGATACAGAAGTCCAGCTCCAGGGGACAAATGCACCGAGGTCGGGAGGGCAGATACTACCGGGGGCCCTGGACGCGGGTGTCCTACCAAAGAGCCTTTAGGAGAGCTTTTAGGGGAACATTTAAGAGAGCGTTCAGGGGAGCTTTTAAGGGAACATTTAGGTGTTCCCATCAGAAGGCGTTCATTTATGAATCCCCCAACGGCGACTTCTGCAGTTCGCGTGGCAGTTTCTTCTTCTCAACGGACGCAAATGCCCGAAGATGCAAATACCTCTCCTGCCAATAAGACGAATGACTCGCTTTGCAACCTCGGCTTGGCGCAGACGGCATGGGACCGTACAGTTGAAGACCTGGGCGGTCGCCCTTTGACATTCGTGCAGCAAGGGCTCGGGCAACGAGACGGCCTTACCAACCGCACGAAGGACTGGAAATCATTCTGCTTCCCTCGCGTTGAGGTGAGCTTAGTAGAGACAAATGCTCGGGGCGGCCTGATCCTGTTGTTGAGTAGTCCAAAGCCTAGGGCTACTTTGCGTGGTCTTGAAAAATATCGGAGCCAATTCGAGTCGGCGTTAGAAAAGTTCTACGGTCGCGAAGTCTGTCTAATTCTTTCAAAGGATGCTGGCCCTGCAATCCGGAGAGTGTAGCGTCGATGGTTCCCACATTTGATGACTCTCGGCAATAGAAATAAATGCTGAGATCATCCGTGCATCTAAGATCTCAGGCAGTCTTCCGGTTGGGAGGGGGCCAAAATCCTTCGAGACTTTCGCCGCCGAACCGTCACGTTAAGGCGAAATTTACATCCTCAAAAACAAGCTGATGCGGAAAAACATGTCCAAACTGGCTCTCAGTCTGACCGGCTCCTTCGATCGGTCGTACCAGCTGTAACAGACCGTTACCCGCTGCCACGATTCGATTGACCCACCTGGAGCCACCTATCACCGTCTACGCCTAGGTCACCCGTTGCTGTAGACTAGTCTACTAAATACCAACACATTCCCACTTGCAGAGTCCCGTGAATAGCACGGGACAGGAAGAATCGCGATGAAGGCTTGGCTTCTTTTTCCTGTCATGAAGAACGATCAGCCCTGCGCCCTCGGGCGTAATTTCAGCCTACCGCATTTTTGGATATGGTTTGCCGTCGTCCTTCTGGCGACCGCCAGATTCGCGCAGGCTCAAAACAACGAATGGACTTGGATAGCTGGAAACAACGCAGTGCCCAATGGTTCTATCTCGAGTGTCAGTGGATGGGCTGGAGTCTATGGGACGTCGGGAAGCGCTTCGGCCGTCGACTACCCAGGCGGGCGATCCGGTAGCCTCACCTGGACCGACACTGCTGGAAACCTTTGGCTCTTTGGTGGATTGGCGTACGATGCAAACGACATATTGGGATTACCGAATGACCTTTGGGAGTATTCGGTTTCTGCAAAGCTGTGGACATGGGTCGGCGGTAGCAACGTCGTTGGCGGCTATTACCAAAGCGGCGCGGGAGTCTATGGCACGCTCGGGACGCCGGCGAAGGAAAACATCCCCAGTGGGCGAAGCGGTGCTGCAACATGGAGCGACAAGGAGGGAAATCTGTGGCTATTTGGAGGGCTGCGGTACGATTCGCCTACCTCTTACGTGTACTTGAACGATCTATGGGAATTCGATACAGCCGCGAAGCAGTGGACATGGATGGGAGGCAGCAATGCGCAGCCGCCGTCATTTAGCGGCTTCTCGGGCATTTACGGGACGTTAGGAACTCCCAACTCCGCAGATTTGCCTGGCGCTCGCGCCAGCGCAGCGACGTGGATCGATTCCACAGGAAACCTTTGGCTCTTCGGTGGCTACGGAGCCGACTCGACTGGCACTGCAGGTAAGATGAATGATCTTTGGAAATTTGATCCTGTTTCACAACAGTGGACCTGGGTGGGCGGCAGCACTACCGTCCCGGCGAATGCGCAACCGCTGGCGGGAGTGTATGGCACACTCGGGAAACCTACGGCGGCTAATTTCCCGGGCGCTCGCAATTCTGGATCTGCTTGGATCAGTGGTGATGGCCAGTTGTGGCTTTTCGGCGGGGTCGGGTGGGATTCGGAAGGCAATCTTGGTCTGCTGAATGATTTATGGGCATTCAATCCTGTTTCGAACCAGTGGGCTTGGATGGGTGGAAGCAATTTGACAGCTTCGCCAGGACAATACGGAACACTGCAGTCGCCCGCCGCGTCGAATATTCCGGGAGCGCGTTCAAGTGCATCGGCCTGGGCGGACACTCAGGGGAACTTTTGGATGCTGGGTGGGTATGGTATCGACAGAAACGTAACGCAGGCACTGCTCAACGATCTTTGGGAATATAGTCCCGCCTCGGGAACATGGACTTGGATGAGCGGCAGCAGCACGGCCGGGATCAACGGTCAGCAATCAGGCGTGTACGGATCTCTTGGCACTGCATCATTCGGTGATACGCCTGGAGCTCGAGAAGAGGCTCCTGTCTGGACTGATAGGCAGGGCAACTTGTGGCTTCTAGCCGGCTACGGATGTGATGCCGCCAATGGCTGCGGGTACCTGAACGACCTTTGGGAATTTCAACTCGCTACGTATGGCAAGCCGGTCGCAACAACTCCTGTGCTTACTCCCGGCACTGGCACCTACACCTCAGCACAGACAGTCACGATCAGCGACTCGACACCCGGAGTTGAAATCTACTACATGGTAAACGGAAATGCACCGGCGACGCTTTATACAGGTGCGCTGACGGTGAGTGCGTCAGAAACAATCTCTGCGATTGCCGGTGGTCATGGATACGCCAACAGCACTGTGAGCGTGGCGACTTTTACGATGAGCCTTCCCCCCACAGCTGCTCCTACATTCAGCGTTACGGCCGGTTCGTATGCGACTGCGCAGTCGGTGGCGTTTTCTGATTCGACTCCTGGGGCCATTGTCTACTACTCAACGGGGGGGACTCCGACTGATCTATCGACCGCCTACAGCGGTCCGGTCAACGTATCCGCGTCCCAGACGTTGGAAGCGATTGCTATGGCCCCTGGCTACGCTCCGAGTCCGGTGACATTCGCAGAGTATGACATCACACCCACTTCCGCGTTAGGGGACTGGGTTTGGGTAAGTGGCAGTGACACCCAGCCCGCTTGCGACAGCACAGAGATCTCCTGCGGAAATCCTGGAGTGTACGGCGGGCTTGGCACGGCATCAAAGAGCAACGTTCCAGGTAGCCGTGAGGGCGCGGCTTCATGGACTGACAAGCGGGGTAACCTCTGGATGTTCGGTGGGCTCGGTTTTGATTCAGTAGGAACACAAGGAATCCATGATGATCTCTGGGAATTCTCGCCGGCCAATGATCAATGGACCTGGGTCGCCGGCAATAACACATTCGATTCGGCTTATGGATTTGCCGGAATATACGGAGTCCAGCGAAATCCTTCGGCCAAAAACTATCCCGGAAGCCGTTTTGACGCAAGTACGTGGATAGATTCAAGTGGGAACTTCTGGCTCTTTGGTGGCGAGGGGTTTGATAGCGCCGGCTCACTTGGAATGCTCAACGACCTGTGGAAGTTCGATCCTGCCACAAAGCTTTGGATTTGGGTCAGTGGCGGAAACATCGCAGCCACGGACACCGCGTGCCTCGCAGCCATGTGTGGTCAACTAGGAGTATATGGAACATTGGGCAGCGCTGCACAAGCAAACGTCCCAGGCGCACGCGGCGAGGCAGTCAGCTGGATTGATGGCAGTGGGAACGTTTGGGTATTCGGCGGGAGGGGTTTCGACTCGGCTAATACGTACGGGGACTTAAACGACCTCTGGGAATTCAATATCTCCAGTGGTCTGTGGACGTGGATAGCTGGGAGCAATACGCTCTTGCCAATGACCCAGCCAAATGTCCTGTATGGAGAGTACGCTAATTACGGTGCGCTCGGAAAAGCGGAGCCGACCAATGTACCGGGCGGGAGACAGGGTGGGAGTGGTTGGATCGACTCCGCCGGAAACCTTTGGCTCATGGGCGGATGGGGTTACGATCAGATCGGATTCTACGGCTTCATGAACGACCTTTGGAAATTCGATAACTCAACTCACGAATGGATCTGGATTGGAGGACTGGCCCAAGCCAGCGCACGAGGGTTCGAAAATCCGATCTATGGCGTCGAAGGTACACTTGGCACCACAAACGTGCCGAGCTTCCGCGAGGGTGCGTCAGCCGCTGTGGATCAGACGCACAACATATTTTGGATGTTCGGCGGCTTTGGATCCGGAGGAGGTTGTTTTCTCGGAAACGAGAATGAGATGTGGGCATTTGATCAGGTAGCGAACGAATGGACGTGGTGGAGCGGAGGCCCGGGCACAAATTGTCAAGGGAGTTTCGGGATACAAGGAGTCGCATCACCGATCAACCTGCCCACAGGCCGAGCCTTTGCTAGCCTCTGGATTGATCCTGCCGGCAATTTGTGGGTGTTTGGTGGCAGCACGAGCGGAAAGTTTCTTGGCAACGATCTTTGGGAGTATATTCCCGCCAACAACATTTCGAAAGAACTCCCCGCGGCTGCCACTCCAACTTTAAGCATGGCATCTGGGACTTACACGTCCGCACAGACCGTGACTATCACAGATTCCACAAACGGTGCTGCAATCTACTACACAACGGACGGAAGTGCACCGACGGCCAACTCAACTGAGTACGACACACCCATTACAGTTGGTTCGACAGAGACACTTAGCGCCATTGCGATTGCGAATGGCTTTAACAACAGCGCGGTGGCATCGGCTACCTACACAATTACCTTGCCGCCGCCGAGTTTTTCTCTCACAGCTTCTTCCAACTCATTGACGGCTAATGCTGGCAGTTCAGCTTCACTGAACTTAACGGTCGCTCCCCAAAACGGATTCATCGGTACCGTGACCTTCGAGTGCTCGGGACTGCCGGCCAGCGCCACTTGCAGCTTTACTCCCAGCACGGTCACACCAACCGGAAACAACAATAGTACGACCCAGTTGACAATCACAACGACTACGAGTTCTGGAACAGCGGCACCAATGGAGCAACACCGCTATCCCCTCACTGTACTGTCTGCAGCACTCTTTCTTGTGGGGTGGAGGCGAAATCGGCGTTTGAGAGCATTGATTTTTACGGTCGCAGGCTGCGCGCTGCTCATCCTGACGACCGCTTGTGGATCGGGAGGAGCCTCATATTCCACAAGCGGCGGATCACCCACTCCCACTCTGGCCACAGTCACCGTAACGGCGACGTCGGGAACAATTCAGCAAAGCACAAAGATCTCGCTGACGATTAACTAGCGTCGTTTTTGGGGATGAATTTGCCCTAAGACGGGGTTGGAGTGCCTGCGATCCGGCGCGTTTTCAGTTCTTGCCGTGAGACCAGATAGTCCCGAGAACGGATGCTAAGCCCCAGCGCGAACGCTGATTCCCGGCGGCTATACAAGTACTTCTCGATTTTTCCTTCCATATTCCTCTTTCTTTCCGTGTTGCGCGATCCCGTTCAATCGGTGAAACCACCGATTGGAACAGGGAAAGCACGGAAACACGCTCTTGAACGCCATGCATCGCATGATGTTCTTGTGAATTCTGGAAACGACGCGCCAATAAACAACAACGCGACGCCCGTAATGTGAGCTGTTTCCGTCGCCTGGTCGACGGCCCGGAGAGTTTCTAAGAGGTCGGTGCCTGTAGAGGATTTACAAATTGTATGGCGCAGTCGTTGAACCACGGCCGACTCTAAGGTAACGCACTTTCTTGTGGCGTGCAAGTCTCTTGCTGACACGAAATTGTCGTTCCTGCATAGTGTTGCAAAGGGTTGCATACTTGAAAGTCGGCCACGCGAGGGGGCCGGCTATCCTGGATATCGGCGAAGAGAACCATCCTGAGATTCGACGGTCTCGGCGCGACGCTCTATCTCTACAAAGCTGCTGGCCCAGATCGAGAACCATCCCATTAGCCGTATCGAGGAACTCCTCCTCCGGAGCTTTGGCCTGTTGCTCAAACTCAATCCTTCTGGGTCGCGCAGACAATTCATGAGTCTCCTCTCCGCTATGGAGCTAAGAGCCCGAGAGCAAAGGCGCTCAGTTTGAAGAGGCTGAGGCATTCCTGGCCCTGCTGGCCACCCTGAAATGCCTTTATGACGCCACCCACAGCGCGCGCGCCGTCATAGAGTTTCTTCGCTTGTCCCACCTTTATTACCGTCTCTTCTTGAGCGATTACGACTTCCGACGCCTGAATCACCCCCTCTTCGTACATTACGAAGCGAGGGTTAGCGAGTAGGGCTCTGTATGTCAGGAGTTCCGTATAGAGAGCTGCCCTTGTCGCATCAACCGTGACAGCGATTTTGCTCAAGGGAGATAAGGCCGTACTCGCATAGACCGAAGAGGCAGCTTTCGCCATTTCTTGGTATCCCTCCAGCTCTAATTGCTGCCCTTGCTGATAAAGGGCTTGCGCAGAACTGCCAAACTCATCATCGGAAAATAACGCCAATGCCTGATTCTGTAGATTGAATCCTGGATTTATGAGGCAATCAATGCACCCCAGAGAAGTTAACGAGAACTTCGCCAAGTTCTTATAGTAGGCCAGCTGAACCGTTTGAAGTGTGGCTTCAATTGTCACCGACAATGACAATTCAACTAACGTGAATTGTCTTCCCGAAGGATCTCGCCTGTTTACTGGATCGCTCGCAGCGTACGCATAACGATGCAGACTCGATGGATCATCTATTACGGGATCCTGTGGGTCCATCGTTTCAAATCGTCCGGTTCCGAAATTCAAATAACGGGCTCTCAGGAAGTAGAGGCCGAGATTTGGGTCGTTTTGTTCCCCCGAATAGAGATATATGTTATGCGTAGTCCCCGTCTGGCCTACAACATTGCCGAATGCGTCGTAGCTGTATCGATCAGTAACGGTACCGTTCACATCCGTAAGCAATCGCACACTTCCTTGCCCATCGTATCCGTAGAAGTTCACACCACTCGCTTGGCTCTCGCTAATCCGGCTGAGGCCATACGTATAACTTCTCTCGACGGTACCGCCAGAAGTCTCCTCCACAACCTGAGCGTACCCGGTGAGATTGCGATCATCTACCAGGTACTTCGTGGTGCTACCGCCAGCCGTCTCGGATACACGATTTCCGTCGCCGTCATAGACGATCGAAACTGGAGTGGTACTGCTCGATGAAATGAGATGATTCTCGGAGTCATAGACGTAGGCATTTGCGCCTGAATGAGTCGTGCTGCCATTTGCGTCATAGCTGTCCGTCGTCAGGCGGTCGTCGGCATCGTAAGAATAGGCAGCCGGAGCAATCGGCGTCAGTGTGGAACTCCGGGTGAGGCGGTTGCCCACCGCATCATAGGTGTAGCTGACGCCGCCATTCAACGACGGAGTGCTGCTGCCAGCTACTACTTCGCCAGTCAAACGGTACAGGGCATCGTATGTGTAGTTAACCTGACGCCCACCAAACTCGCTCACAGCGGTGCGGCTGCCAGATGGTCCAAGCGTGTAGGAGTAACCAGCAATGGTTGACCCAGTTGCCAAAGTGAGGCTGGTGAGTCGATTGAGCGAATTGTAGTTGTAGGTGGTCGCCAGACCATTCGGATAGAGATATCCCGCAAGGTTCCCAACCTTATCGTAGGTGTAGACCGTGGTTCCGGAGCCTGAGTGATGGTCGATTGCCGCGGAGAGACGATTGAGCTGGTCATATGTGTAGGTAACAGATGTGCCGCCTGCGTTTGAGGATTGCATAGCGGTCAAGTTTCCGTCGCCATCGTAGGTGTAGTTGAGCGTCCCCTCGGGTGTTGCCTTCTGCGTCAATCGATCGCGAAGATCGTAGCTGTAAGCCGTTGTGCCACTGGCATCGACCATGGAGGCCCGCTGGCCGGTGGATGTATAGGTAAAGCCGATGGTTGGCTCGTTGAAGGATGCGTCCGGCTCTTTGCTGACAAGCCGGTTGACGCTATCGTAGGCGTAGGTCGTGGTCTTTCCGTTGAAATCAGTCTTGCTGGCCAGATTGCCCGCCGGATCATAGGAGTAACCTTCAGACATGCCCAGCGGCAACGTTCGCTGTGTCCTCCGGCCAAGATCGTCATAAGCAAATGTTGTTATGTGGCTATTCGCATCCGTCTGTGTAATACGATTCCCGACCTCGTCGTAGCTGTACAAGGTTACTTGCCCCAGCGCGTCCGTCACCTTAAGCAGGCGACCGTCGCCGTCGTATTGGAAACCAGTCGCCTTACCGGCCTGATCTGTCTTGGAGATCGTTCGCCCGAGGGCGTCGTATGTCGTTGTGTCTGAGGTATGGTCCGGATAGATGACCGCCGTTCGTCGATTCAGTTGATCGTACTGGTATTGGCTCGTGTGACCATTGGCGTCAGTGATCGAGGTCTGATTGCCTACAGTGTCGTAGACAAAAGTCGTGACATCTCCGAGTGCGTCCGTTGACCTGATCCTGCGACCATCGAGGTCATAGGCGAATTGCGTCGCGTGGCCCAGAGCGTCCGTTACTGAAGAGACCTCGCCGATCGCATCGTAGGCGGTCGTTGTCGAAGTCTTATCGGGATAAATGGTCTGAGCAAGTCGCTTGAGTGGATCGTAGACATATGTCGTCGGCCGGCCCAGGCGATCTGTGCTTCCGATACGGTTGCCTTCAGCATCATAGCTCGCTGACTCGGATGTCCCGTCCGGATAGCTGGTCTGGATAACTCTGCCCATCAGATCGTACTGATAGACGGTTTGATGAGAAAGCTGATCCGTAGTAACGCTCTGCTTACCAATGGGGTTGTACTGGATTCCAGTGGTCGAACCGTCAGGGTAAGTAGTCTGAACGAGTCGATTTTGCTGATCGTATTGGAAGCCTGTCACTACGCTGTGCTGACTGGACCCACTGGTGCGCGTTTTTGTTTCGCTTAGTTTGTTTCCGTTTGAGTCATATGTATACCCAACAGTGTTACCAAGGGGATCCGTCTGCTGAATCAAGTCCCCGGAGCCATCATATTGATAGGTTGAGATGCCACCGATCGGGTCGGTCATCGAAGTACGCAGACCTTGTGAGTTGTATTTGTAGGTCGTGGATTTGCCCATGGCGTCGGTGGTGGAGAGCAGATTGCCACTTGCGTCGTAGGCATTGGACGTGACACGGCCCAATGGATCTGTGATGCTCAGAACCTGATTCTGACCATTGTAGGTGTAGGTCGTCTTGTTACCCATCGGATCTGTTTCGGTCAAGCGGTTCTTGTTTGCGTCGTACGTGTAAGAGCGCGTCTCCTTGAGCGCGTTTGTTTCGGAAAGCATGTTGTCATTGCTGTCGTAGGTTCGAGTAGTGATGCCTCCCAGCGCGTCGGTAACCTTCACGATGTTTCCATCGGTGTCGTACTCATTCAACGTCAGGTTGCCGAGTCGGTCGGTCACGATCTCCTGCCGCGCGTTGAGATCGTATGAGTAGTTGATGACGTTCCCGTAGGCATCCGTGTGGCTCACAAGTCGTCCCGACTCGTCGTAGTCATTACGAATCGGTTGGACGCCACGCGGGTCGACGATGGTCAATAGCCCATGAGTGTTGTTGTAGGTGTAAGTGCTAACCCCATTCGTCTGATTCGTAAACGTAGTCAAGTTGCCGGCTTGGTCGTATCGATAGATGAGCGTATTACCAGCAGGATCAACGATCTGCGTTATTCGCCCCAGACTATCTCGTGTAAAGGCAACGCCCTTACCACTGGAATGTGTAATTCCAGTGCTGGTGACTGTGAGTGTGTTGCCGTTGAGGTCCGTCATACTCTGCAAGCCGAGCTGACGGCTGATTTGGAGGGTTCGGCCGTCAGGAAGCGTCAGAACATATTGGTCCGGATCGAACGCAGATACGTCATCGAGGTCAAATAGCGCAATGCTACCCGGGAATGGGCCATAAACGTAGAGTTGATTGTTCCCCAATACCGCAAGTGAGGCGTTCGGTGGCGTTGACCCGGTCGGCACAAATCCCACGGTCACTTGATCGGGCGGCACCAACTGCTGGCATTGTCCGCCGAGTGTCTGTTGGAATTCGTAGGTCGTCCCGTCTGTGAGAGAGACGGTGACGATATGAGGCTGAGTTGGTTGGACGCAATAAGTCGGAAGAAATCCGCCGCTGCTGGTTCCCGACCAGTTCGAACCCAATGCACCGTTGGAGTTTACGACAACATCTCTGAGATCCAATGTCCAGCCAACACCGAAATCACCAATTTGCTGATTGCGACTGTCGTAGGTACGAACGATTTGAATGGGAAGTCCCGCCAGTGGGACGGTGAGATCGTTGAACGAGACGGTAAAGTTGCCAACCTTTTGGTTCCGGGCAACGATAACTGTGACTGTTGTGGCTGCGATTTGACCAGACGTGTCGATTCCTGTGAGACGAATGATTGTGTTCCCGTTCAATAAGAGTGTGGGGTCGAGTGTACCGCTCACTGCGGCAGAGGTTCCAGTGGCAAATTGAGTGAACCCGAGCGCTCCTGTCGCCTGGTATTCAAGTATCCAGTAGTCGAGATTGGGACTGCTTACACTTC
>Ga0206962_1105_pt1 | contig 28242 bp, 27 predicted proteins | sample Alteio_BWOrgHeat_27_FD_153241 | JGI IMG/M metagenome (GOLD analysis project Ga0206962, IMG submission 153241) | Enriched cells from forest soil in Barre Woods Harvard Forest LTER site, Petersham, Massachusetts, United States -... | ecosystem: Environmental > Terrestrial > Soil > Temperate forest >...
AGCCTTTTGATATGGAAGTGATTCTGGTAGATAATGATTCTACCGATGGGAGCGTGGAGGCGATACGGAATCGTTATAAAGATGTTATTATTATAGAAAATAAATACAATGCCGGTTTCCCGGCGGCGAATAATCAGGCTTTTAAAATAGCGAGCGGGCAGTATCTGTTTATGCTCAATCCGGATACAGAGTTTCAGGACGACTCGCTGGATCGTTTGGTGACCTTTATGGAACAAAACCCTCAGACGAGTATGATTGGCCCCAGGCTATTGAATAGCGACGGATCCTATCAGGCTTCTGTCTGGCGGTATCCAACCCTGAGCGGAATATTTTTCGAGATGCTTTATCTGAAACCATTTCTAGGACACAAAAATTACCGGGATAAGGATTTAACACAACCTTTTGAAGCAGACTCTTTTTCCGGTGCAGCCATCCTTTTTCGGAGAGAAGTAATGAATAAGATTGGTGGGCTGGATGAAAAACTATTTTGGATTGAAGAAGTGGATTATTGCTACCGGGCACAACAGGCAGGATTTAAATTACTTTATTATCCCTATGCCACTATTCTTCATCACATTGGCCAAAGCGCTAAGAAGAATTATAATATCACGATTTGCAATCAGATTGTGAATAAGATCAAGTTTTTTAAAAAATATCACCCCGGCTTTCTCTGGATGATGGTGGTTGTTTTAAGCTTTTGTAATGTCCTGGCAAAGATTCTGATGTTTTCTCTTCTTTCCCCATTCAAAAAGGTTTACCGGCTGAAAGCAAAGGCGTACGTGTATACTCTTCCCAGGGTGTTTAACCCGCCTCAGGGGATGAAATAATAGCTTGTGTTTTGTTCTATATCAGACCGTAAGATCCTATTCCTGTCTGGAAGAATTGTTAAAAAGTAGAAGGGCTAAAACCATTGATTTTATTCCAATTTAATTATACTTGTGATAATTAATCACACCCCGTTACACACAAATAAAAGAAACCCATGCTAAAATTATTCAGATCCCGGATCACACTTACTTTTGTTGCCGTTATTTTGATAGGACTCTTTATTACTTCCTGTTCAAGCCATGGTTCGGGCAAGCACCGCAATCATATGAAGAATGATATGGGCTGGTAATTCCAGAGCGAGAAACAGAGCGGAGAGCGGGCCTTCGACTTCGTTCAGGCACCGGAGCTATTTTCGGTGGTTGAACGAAGTCGAAACCCGCTCTACTTTTTCTCCAGCATTTTCTGAAAGGCAAATAGCTCATCCCTTAAACGCGCGGCTTCGGCAAAATCGAGTTCTTTAGCCGCAGCTTCCATAGCCTTCTTGGTTTTGGAAATAGCTTTCTGTAACTCTTCCTTACTCATGTATTGTACTACGGGATCTGCAGCAAGGCTTACCTGATCACTTTCCACATAAGGTTTTGGACCCCTTACGCCACCCACACCGGCAGTGGCATTACGCATAATACTTTCCTTGCTTTTGATAATACTTACCGGAGATATATTGTGTTCAAAATTGTATTCTATCTGTTTATGTCTTCGGCGGAGTGTTTCATCAATTGTTTTACGCATGGAGTCCGTCATGTTGTCGGCATACATAATAACCCTTCCGTTTACATTACGGGCTGCACGCCCCACAGTCTGAACCATGGCACGGGTTGAACGCAGGAAACCTTCCTTATCGGCATCCAGAATGGCTACCAATGACACTTCCGGTAAATCCAGCCCTTCTCTTAACAGATTGATTCCGATCAGCACATCGAATAATCCCAGCCTCAAGTCACGCAAAATCTCTACCCGCTCCAGTGTTTCCACATCACTATGGATATAACGACAGCGTACACCCAGATTCATGAAATATTTCTGCAGCTCTTCGGCCATACGTTTGGTAAGCGTTGTAACCAATACTCTTTCTTCCCTTAATATCGTTTTATTGATTTCTTCCAGCAGGTCATCCACCTGATTGAGGCTGGGACGTACTTCTATAATAGGATCAAGCAAACCTGTAGGCCTTATCACCTGTTCTACCACCACTCCTTCCGATTGATTCAGTTCATAATCGGCAGGTGTAGCACTTACATAGATCACCTGATTCACCATGCTCTGAAACTCTTCGAATTTAAGAGGACGGTTATCCATGGCTGCCGGTAAGCGAAAGCCGTATTCAACCAGATTGATTTTACGGGAACGGTCGCCCCCGTACATGGCATTTATCTGGGGTATGGTCACATGACTTTCATCCACCACCATCAGATAGTCTTCCGGAAAGTAATCCAGCAGACAATAAGGTCTGGCTCCTGGCGATCGGCGGTCGAAGTAACGGGAATAGTTTTCTATTCCTGAACAGTAACCCAGTTCCCGCATCATCTCCATGTCATACGTTACCCTGTCTTCCAGCCTTTTGGCTTCAAGGGGTTTCTGACTTTCTTTAAAATATTCCACCTGCGCCACCAGATCGTCCTGAATCATATGAATGGCTTGTTTCATAGAATCTTGTGACGTGACAAAGATATTGGCAGGGTATATATTTACACTGTCAAAACGTTCAATTTTTTTTGCCGCTGGAAGGTTCTATGCTCTCAATATTTTCGATTTCATCGCCCCAGAAATAAATACGTATGGCATAATCTGCATAGGCAAGATAGATATCCACCGTATCACCTTTCACCCGGAAATTACCCCGGTGAAAATCCGCTTCTGTTCGGGAATACAAACTGCTTACAAGTGAGAATAGAAATTTGTTTCTGGAAATAACATCTCCCTTTTTGACATGGATTACATTGCTTGCAAAATCGGATGGATTCCCCATACCATAAATACAGGAAACGGAAGATACCACAATGATATCTCTGCGTCCGGAAAGCAAAGAGGATGTGGTGCTGAGTCTTAGTTTTTCAATCTCTTCGTTGATGGAGAGATCTTTTTCTATATAGGTTCCGGAAGAGACGATGTAGGCTTCCGGTTGATAGTAGTCGTAGTAAGAAACGAAATATTCAACGGCATTTTTTGGGAAGAACTGCTTAAACTCGCCATAAAGCTGTGCGGCCAGGGTTTTATTATGGCTCAGTACCAGCGTAGGTTTTTTTATCTCCTTGATAACATTGGCAACGGTAAAGGTTTTACCCGATCCGGTAACACCCAGCAATGTCTGGGCAGGGACATCTTCTTTGAGTCCTTGTAGCAATTGTCGTATCGCTTCCGGTTGATCACCGGTGGGAAAAAATTCGGATGTAAGCTCAAAATCCATTGGGAGATAAAGGTACGAAGTTATTGTGTGATGAAATCAATGCCGTCTTACCGCTCCTTATTCCATATTTTCCAGGCCATTTCGGCCTGTTGCTGAAGCATGCTCAATCCATTGATGCTTGGAGTCCCTCTTTTTTTTCCTTCGGCCATAAAACGGGTTACTTCCGGATTATAGATCAGATCGTACAGGAAATGTTTATCTGTCAGTAGTTGATAAGGAATATCGGGAGCCTGATCCACATTCGGGTACATACCAAGCGGGGTGGTATTGATAATAAGCGGAAAATGACGGATGATATGTTCATTCAGTTCGGCGTATTCAAACATATTAGGGATACCCGGTGTTTTCTTTCGTGTTACAAAATAAACAGCCACTCCTATTTCTTTCAATACATGTGCTACTGCTTTGGAAGCACCACCCGAACCCAGGATGAGTGCTCTTTCATGATGCGATTCCAGAAAAGGCTTGATGCTTTGGCGGAAACCGAATACATCTGTATTGTATCCTTTCAAATAAGGTCGGTTGTCTTTTAATTGTATGCAGATTGTATTTACGGCCCCAACATCCGATGCGGTTTTGTCCAGTTCGTCCAGATAAGAAATGGCAGCCTCTTTGTAAGGTATCGTTACGTTTAGTCCTTCCAGACCGGGGGTAGTGCGGATAAGCTCAGGTAATTGAGCTATGTTTTCAATCGGAAACAGGTCGTATTGAGCATTGTTGATACCTTCTTTCCCAAATTTTGTCGTGAAATAGTTCTTGGAAAAAGAGTGGGAAAGTGGAAAACCGATGAGACCGAAACGACGCATTGGATAAAAATAAGAAGAATGAAGGGGATTTGAGAATTAAGAATTATGATTTTCAGATCCGTTTAAATCATAAATCAGTTGGTCGTTTTTCCTTTCAGGATCCCAACCACCATAGGTAATACGGAGAGGAAAATAATACCGATGGCAACGAGTTCTATGTGTTTGCCGATCCAGTCAATCTGCCCCAGAAAATAGCCAGCAATGGTAAGGCTTCCGATCCATACGGCTCCGCCAAACAGATCAAATAGGAGGAAGGTTCTGTATTTCATTTCTGCAATGCCGGCTACAAAGGGGGCAAAGGTGCGAACGATAGGCACAAAGCGAGCCATGATAATGGTCTTTGGACCATGCTTTTCATAAAAGCCATGGGTACGATCCAGATACTCCTGTTTAACCAGGTTCTTTCCGCGGATTTTCAGATGCAGTACACGCAGCCCTATGTTTCGTCCTATTAAATAGTTCAGGTTATCACCCAATACGGCAGCCAGAAAGAGGAGTCCGATCAGGGTGCCGATATCCAGATTGCCTTTATGGGCAAAGAGGCCTGCAGTAAATAACAAGGAATCGCCAGGAAGAAAAGGCATGATAACAAGACCGGTTTCAATAAAAATAACCAGGAATAGAATGGCGTATACGGTTGTTCCGTAGTTGGAAAAAAGCCAGTCGAAGTCAAGATGGAAAATATGCCGGAAAAGTTCGATCATCTAGTATTTGGTTAATCCTGAATCTACCTGATCGGCATAAGCCAGGATTCCTCCCTGGAGATTATAAAGATTGGTAAAACCCATTTGAGTTTCCAGGGCCTGGATAACTGCGGCAGAGCGTTTGCCACTGCGGCAATGGATCACTACTTTTTTGTCTTTGGCTATACGTTCTGTCTGGCTCATGACATCTCCCATGGGAATATGTTCTCCACCCAGCGTCGCAATTTCCACTTCATAATCCTCACGGATATCAATGAGTTGAAAATCCTCTTTACTGTCGAACATTTTTTTTAATTCTTTTACCGTTACTTCTTTCATGTTCGGAAATGTTGAATGCGGAAGTAAAAATACAAAAAATGTCTATTGGGTGTTTAAATCGTCTTGGTAACCGAATCGGGTAAATGCGAAAAGAAGGTATCGCCGCGTAACCCCAGTCTCAATGTCTCCAATGGGATCACATCATCATATGATATATTACCCAGATTGGCATTGTATCCCAGTAGTTTTAAAAACCATACCTGCTGCGATTTCTGAGGCGCCTCCCAAAGGATATTTTCCTGTTTTACCTTGGCCAGAATTTTATTGATAAGAAGTGTATGGGCATGTCCGTTGGGGCGGTATATGCCTACCGTGCCGCTTTCCCGGGCTTCGGCAATTACTTTCCAGGAGCCCGCTTCCAGTTCCTTATTCATCATAGAAGTCCATTTGGCCGGATGGATAATGATTCCTTCCTCTTTTGAACCTACTTCGGAAAGAACCGTTACATGTTTTGCGAGGGTACGGATATACTCACATTTTTTATCGTGGTTCATGACAATAGAGCCATCCGATACTTCGGCGGTATCCAGTTTCAGTTTATCGATAAGCCGGATATAGTCCTCAAACATATCGCGGATGATAAAAGCTTCGAAAAGAGTTCCTCCGAGGTATACACGGAAACCGGCTTCCTGATACAGTTTTATTTTTTGCTCCAGATTTTTGGTAATCATGGATGTACCGAATCCCAGTTTTACGAGATCTACATAATCGGCTGACGCTTCAATAAAATTCTCTGCCTGGCGTATTCCTAATCCTTTATCCATCACCATCGTAACGCCATTTTTGCGCGGCCTTGAAGGCCTGGTGGGGACATGCGGTAATTGAAAGTTCATAAAATCTATTTACGGTATGATTCGATCAGGTCTACGACCGATGTGTTGTCCTTCAGTTGGGGAAGGTATTCAAAGAGATCCTTGTGTTTTTCGTAATCCAGCAGCAGTGCATTCTGCAGAAAGTTCATGGCTTCCTGTTTTTGTCCTATTTCCAGGAGATAGGCCGACATGCGGTAATGCAGTTCGGCATTGGAAGGATGGTATTTAATGCCTTCAGCAAGCAATTCCAGCGCTTCTTCATTGCGTTGCAACTCAAAAAGAAGATTGGAATAGTCCAGCCATATTTCTGTTTTCTCCGGAGCCAGTTCTGTTACTTTTTCATAAGCCTGTGTCGCTTCTTCCTGGAAACCCAGTTTGTGTTGTATGTCTCCATAGATATACAAATACTCTGCATTAGTGGGTTCCAGATCCAGTGCTTTTTTTACATAATGAATTCCTTCTACCAGGCGGTTCTGAATTTCGAGTACCACCCCGATTCCCATCCAGGCATCGGCAAGCTGAGGATCCAGTTTAACAGCTTTATTATAATAGATCATAGAGGCGTCAAAATCCTCCTTTTTCTCATAGCATTCACCCAGATAATAAAAGGTAGTTGCATCCGGTTCTTCGTATTGAAACGTGGCTTTATAAGTTTCAATGGCTTCATCCAGCTTTTCGAGGTTGGCCAGGGAATTGGCTTTGTTGAAATAGGCAGAAGCAAAATCTTCTTTGATAGCCAGGCAATAATCATAAGCATCAATTGCTTTTTCAAACAGGCCCAGACGGTTGTATGCTACACCCAGATTAAACCAGGCAGCATACGAATAAGGATTCAGATCAATAAAGGCATTGAAAAAAACAGCGCTGTCTTCGTGTTGTCCATTCAGTTCAAAACAGAATGCGAGTTCATAGATGGCTGATTCGCAATCTGAATTTTCGGACAAAGCCTTTTTAAGAAAAAAGATAGCGTCGGAATATTTTCCAACGTTTTCATATTCATAGGCTATATTGAGGTATACCTGATCTTTTTCTTCGCTGAAATCCAATGCCTTCTTAAAATGAAAGATTGCTTTTTCAGAAAGTCCCATCTGACTGTAAACCCCACCCCGGGTCATGAATAGTTCCGGATTGGAAGGTTCCAGCTTTTCGGCTTCTAATAATTGCTCCAGGGCAGCCTGTGTTTCATTCAGTGCAGAAAGCAATTGTGCCTTACGAATCGGGAATACGACTGAAAAGGGGTGTTGACGGATAGCGAATTCACTTACCTGGTTAGCTGTAACGAGTTGATTATTATCAATATAATAATCAATGACAGACTCAAATTCTTCGGAATGGAAAAAGTATTCCGATTTCTTTTTGAGCATCTCCTCGTATCTCGCTACCAGTATATTTTGTTCCATGTTTTCCTGGCTCATTCCTGCTCCGGTTATATGGTGGTATATCAAATAAAAATAATGATCTCACGAATAAACAAAAATACAAAAAAATGCCCCTTCCTTTCCTTAAAGTGAAGGGAATCGAAGCAAAATATTAACTTTAATCATGTGGATAAGTAGGTAGCACTTCATAACGTCTTTTTTAACCAAAAAAGTATCTTTGCAGGCTTGTAAAACTAAAAAGACTCTGTGACGCTCATTAAATCCATTTCTGGAATTCGAGGTACTATTGGCGGCAAACCGGGCGAAGGCCTTAGTCCTGTGGACATTGTAAAATTTACCGCCGCTTACGGAACCTGGATAATCAACAACAATAAACAGGCCAAACGCATTAAAATTGTGGTTGGAAGGGATGCCCGTATATCCGGCCCTATGGTTAGTCAGCTGGTTATCGGAACGTTAACCGGTCTGGGTATTGATGTAATCCATATCGGTTTATCCACAACCCCTACTGTCGAAATAGCAGTTCCGCTCGAAAAGGCGCATGGTGGCATTATTATTACTGCCAGTCATAACCCTAAACAGTGGAATGCACTCAAATTATTGAACGAACAGGGAGAATTTATCTCCGAAAGAGACGGTGAATATGTGCTTCGTTTTGCTGAAGAGGAAAGCTACCAGTTTGCAGAAGTAAATAAACTGGGACAGGTAACCGAAAAAAACGACTATATACAAATACATATACAGCAAATACTGGCTCTGTCGCTGGTAGATGTAGCTGCCATTCGTGCACGCAAATTTAAAATAGTGGTTGATGCGGTTAACTCAACCGGAGGAATAGCCGTTCCATTGTTATTAAAAGAGCTTGGAGTAGAGGCCATTACCAAGATCAATTGTGAGCCAGACGGGGAGTTTCAGCATAACCCTGAACCATTACCTGAAAATCTGAGAGAATTGAGCAAGGCTGTTACCAAGAGTAAAGCGGATTTAGGTATTGCGGTGGATCCTGATGTGGATCGTCTTGCGTTGGTATGTGAAGACGGAGAAATGTTTGGAGAAGAATATACCCTGGTGGCTGTAGCCGATTATATACTGAAGAATACCAAGAAAGGAAATACCGTTTCCAATCTCTCTTCTACCAGAGCTTTACGTGATATTACCGAAAAAGCAGGAGGCTCATACAGTGCATCGGCAGTAGGAGAGGTGAATGTGGTAAGTCTGATGAAAGAGACAAAAGCGGTGATAGGAGGAGAAGGCAATGGAGGGGTTATTTATCCTGAATTGCATTACGGACGCGATGCACTTGCCGGTATAGCCCTGTTTCTGACACATCTGGCCCGTTTTGGAAATACTATTTCCATGCTTCGTTCTACTTACCCTGATTATCACACCTCCAAGAATAAGATAGAACTGACGCCTGATATCAGTGTGGATAAAATCCTGGAAGGCATTCAGAAAAAATATAAAAAACAACCCATCAATACCGTTGACGGGGTTAAAATAGAGTTTGACAAGGAATGGGTGCACCTGCGCCGCTCCAATACAGAACCTATTATCCGGATCTATTCCGAAAGCGAATCATCTACTACGGCCGATAACCTGGCAAAAAAGATTATGCTCGATATCCGGGAGCTGATCAAAATGCAGCAGATCGAAGCCTAAGAATGAGCATTTTTAGGGGTATCCAACCCGCGAAAAGCCTTACCTTTGCTACAATATTTAAGATTTATGATTTAAGATTTATGATTGGGGTAAGCCCATCTGAAAATCTTAAATCATAAATCGTAAATCTTAAATTTTTTCTTTCCATGAAAGTATACCTCGACAACGCCGCCACCACTCCTTTGGATAAGGAAGTTCTTGATGCCATGCTGCCTTATATGCAGAACCATTATGGCAACCCATCTTCCATACATTCCTATGGACGTCAAACTCGGGCTGCCATAGAAGGGGCCAGAAAAACAGTAGCCAAATTGCTCAACTGTTCTCCGGCCGAAATCTTTTTTACCTCCGGTGGTACCGAAGCCGATAATCAGGCTATACGCTGCAGTATTTTTGATATGGGTATTACCCATGCCATTACCAGCCGTATCGAGCATCATGCGGTGTTGCATACCCTGGAAGCATTAGAACACAGCGGCAAAATAAAATTAAGCCTTGTTAATCTTACGCCGGAGGGTCATATCGATCTTGTGCATCTGGAAGAGCTGCTGAAAACGAATGAACGGAGCTTAATCTCCCTCATGCATGCCAATAACGAAATTGGTAATCTGCTCCCGCTTAAGAAAGTGTCAGAACTGGCCGTGAAATACAATGCCATCTTCCATTCCGATACCGTACAAACCATGGGGCATTATGAGATTAACCTCAAGGATATCAAGATTCATTTTCTGACTTGTGCGGCCCATAAATTTCATGGTCCCAAAGGAGTCGGTTTTCTATATATCAACGGTGATGTGAAGATAAAGCCCTTTATATACGGTGGTGCGCAGGAAAGAAACATGAGGGGTGGTACCGAGAATGTATATGGAATCATCGGTCTGGCCAAAGCATTGGAGATTGCGCATCGGGATATGAAAGCGCATCATGATCATATACAGGGATTAAAGGATTATATGATTGACCAGTTAAAGAAAGAGATTCCGGGTGTAAAATTCAACGGAGCCTGTAATGAAAATTGTTTGTATACCGTACTTAACGTACAGTTTCCTCCTACAGAGAATGCCGAAATGCTTTTATTCAATCTGGACATAAATGGTATTGCAGCTTCCGGTGGCAGTGCATGCTCTTCGGGCAGCAATCAGGGCTCTCATGTACTCCGTGGCATCGGTTCCGATATGGAACGACCATCCATTCGTTTCTCTTTTAGCAAATACAATACAAAAGAAGAAATTGATTTTGTATTGGAAAAGCTAAAGACATTTTTTCCGGTTAAAGTGGTCTGAAGTATGTATGATTTGCTGATTATAACCTGATTGGTTGATTAGCAACGTTCCCATTTTAGCAGATCTGTATTGTTGATCAGTATTTATACACTCCTTATTTGCTTGTAGACACTCTTAGTCTACTTTCATACTCTTCGTGTATACTTGTAGACACGATTGATCTACTTTCATACTCTTCTTGTTTACTTCTAGACACGATTAATCTACATTCATACACTCTTTATTTACTTGCAAACACGATTGACCTACTTTCATACACTTCTTGTTTACTTGTAGACACGATAGATCTACATTCATACACTCCTTATTTACTTGCAAACACGATTGATCTACATTCATACACTTTTTGTTTACTTGTAGACACGATCGATCTACATTCATACACTTTTTGTTTACTTGTAGACACGATCGATCTACATTCATACACTCTTTATTTACTTGCAAACACGATTGATCTACATTCATACACTCCTTATTTACTTGTATACACGATTGAGGGATATGAATATCTTCCTAACCCTGAAAAAGGGGAGTGCGTATACAAATGAACCCAGGAAAGAGAATGGAAGGTATTACGCTAAGCTTTTAAGCTTAGTTTTTCTTGAATTTAGGATTGGCTTTCATGTCCATTCCGCAGCTGGGGCATTTACCGGCTGAATCGCTTTGTCCGCACTGGGGGCCCATAGGACAAACATAAGCTTTTAGTTTCATGGTATCTTCCGGAGCGGGAGCTGATTTGGCTTCGGGTTCTTTTGCTTTGTCTTCTTTAACAGCCGATCCGTTACAGGAAGGGAAGTATAAAAGGGCAGAGGAAATAATGATAACCGAGAAACAGGATAGAAGGGACTTTTTCATTGGATGATTACAGAGAGACAGAAGAAGAGCGCCTATCTGATTTTATTTTTAAGTTCATTTTCAAGGGTCTGTATAATCAGATCCTTTTTGGCCAGATCAAATTTAAGCTTTTCTATTTCTTTTTTCATCTGATCCACTTCAACCCTGATATTAATATCGCTGGGAGCCCAGATATGGGTATTGTAGTACTGTTCTTCCTTGCCATAATAAGGAAAATTGGCATCCGGATCGCGGAAAAAGCTATAGAGAGGAATTCGTAACTCCTTGGAAATGAGCTCAAGTGTACGAATTTCAAGGGTGTTTTCGGAAAAAGATTTATCCAGTTCTTCCCTGGTAACGCCAAGATAATTAACCAGGGTATCATAACTCAGATTCCTGGCCTCAAGTATCTCTATGATCTTGGATTTCAGATCCATAGGTGCGATTAACATTTTCATAAGATGATCTTAGAATACTGCAAAATTAGCAAAAAACAGATCAATCATGTTGGACTTGCTCCTTTAACGCGATTCCTTATAAAAGGTTGCCGATTACCAGTTCTCAGTTGGCAACTCGTTACTTCACATCCTGCATCAGCTTTTTAACCAGGGGAGCAATGAGAATCATCACTACACCCAGTATAAGTGCATAGATAGCCAGTTGCTTGTATCCGTCGGTATAGGCATTTAGTTTTTGAACTAGTGGAGCTTTATCATCAGCCGATGCCATTCCGGCGCCTAATATACCGGCCACATATTGTCCATAAGCGCTGGCCAGGAACCAGAGTCCCATCATAACACCCCATAAGCGTTGGGGACTTAGTTTGGTCATAATGGAAAGGCCGATGGGAGAAAGACATAATTCACCGATTGAAATAATGAGATAGGCCACACTAAAGAGATTCATATCTGCCATTCCGCTGCTATCAGCAAAAAAACGTACGGCATAAAAAGCAAAGAAGGCCAGACTGAGGAACAGGAATCCAAGTCCGAATTTGACAACCGTATTCGGTTCCAGTTTTCGTTTATGAAGTCCCAGCCATATCAAACCTATTAAAGGGCTAAAGAGGATTACAAATACAGAATTGGCTGAATTGTTTATCACATTGGGATCGATGTGAAGCCCGAACATATTATCCTTGAGGTTATAAAGCGCAAACAAACTCAGGGAGCCTCCGCTTTGTTCAAAAAAGGCCCAGAAGAAAATGGAGAAAATAATAAGGATCAATGCTGCCCACAATTTTTTCTGTTCGGCCTTGGTAAAACGACGCATCTCCCAGAAAATATAGAGGAGAGTTAACGGCCCTACGGTATACATAAACAGATCGGTATAGCGGGTATTCCTTACCAGGATCAGGATTAATGGAATGGTAGCCAAGGAACCTGCGTAGACAGCCCACTCATATACTTTTTTCTTGAGTGAGCTCAGGTGATGGGGCAAGGGAGAGAGACCGATATTGGCCAGGAGCCTTTGAGTAAATGTAAAAATGAGTAAGCCAAACAACATGAAGATACCGGCAAAAGAAAAGGCGAGGTTCCAGGAATAACTTTTACCTACCCATACACATAACAATCCGCCAAACAAAGCGCCTATATTAATACCGGAATAGAAAAGAGAAAAACCGGCATCCCGTCTCGGATCACCTTCCTTGTACAGATTACCCACCATGGTGGATATATTGGGTTTAAAAAAACCGGTACCTACTATGGTAATGCTGATACCGATATAAAACAGATTGACGGGAGATGCTGCCAGGATAAAACTTCCGACGATCATCAAACTACCGCCCCAGAAAACAGATTTACGAAACCCCAGTATTTTATCGGCAAAGAGGCCACCCACAAAGGTCATGGTATAAACAAAAGCCTGTGTGGCACCATAACGCAGATTGGCATCCTTCTCATTCATCATGAGTTTCTGAACCATGAACACGGTGAGCATACCCCGCATACCATAAAAGGAAAAACGTTCCCACATTTCAGAAAGGAACAGATACCAGATCTGTTTGGGGTACTTACCTTTAAAATCCTGAATTTCTTCCAGGGTGACGGTTTTGCTCATAGAATGGTATTAAGTCTTTTTCGGCATTTTATGCAATATAATCATCTCCAGGGTCTGTACGGGTTCTCCGCTTTCATCCAGAAATTCATAAAACCAGGTAAGGGATGTGACCCTTTTTTCCGGATTCGGTTTCATGTCTATGATGGTTACATAAGAATGAATCGGTTTGCCTGGATATACAGGTTTCAGAAACTTCCAACTTTTGACTTCCACCCCGCATACCACGGTATCTTTAAACATCGGAATCCATTTTACACGGTGTACCAGATTAAAGATATGCGGACCGCTGGCAATGATACCCCCGAAATAGCTTTTGCGGGCCACTTCCGGATTGGTATGAAACTCCAGAGGATCAAAAAGCGTTGCAAAATCAATGATTTCCTTTTCACTCAGAACAACAACACCCAGATCGATCCGGGTGTTGAGTTTAATATCATTAAAAGAATCTTGTTCCATAAATTATCTTATTCCGTGCATCATTTTTTTCAGAAGAGGGGTTAGGGAGAAAAGCAGAATAGACGCAATTCCGGTCATCACCACAAATACCATAAAGAATTCATACAGGCTGTGCAGGGTGAATCCCATAAATACTGGAAAACCTGTAGTTATTATTTTTTTGTCTTTGATCAGTGTGTATTGCTCAGGGGTTAGCTCCGCTTTATCGTCTTTTAGAATTTTAGTGAATTCAAGATTGTTCGCTTTAGCCAGCTCTTCATTAACCTTTGCCGATTTTATCTTCAGGAGCTTAAATAAATCTTTTCCGGAAGCTTCCACTTTTCCGTTAAGAATACCGCTGAGGTCAATATTTTCTTTTTCAGCGTTAATATATTGTTCACTGGTAGGGGGCAGGATAGAGCCCAATGTTCCGGCAAGTGCATATCCAGATGCATTGGAGAGAAAGAATACGCCAAAAAGAAGTGATGCAAAACGCTTAGGGGCGAGTTTGCCAACCAGCGAAAGCCCGATTGGAGAAAGACTCAGTTCTCCTAAAGTCATGATAAAATAAAGCAGCGCAAGCCATTTTACAGCCAGCATTTCATGAATGCCAAGGTCTTTCACATTGTGAGCTATGATGAAATAACTGACGGCAATAAATAATAATCCGAAAGCTTGTTTAACAGGTGAAATCGGTTCCTTTCCATGTTTCCGCAGCTTATCCCACAAAAGGCTGAAAGGGATAGCTAATATAACGACAAACAAACCGTTGAAAATTTGAACCATGGAAGATGGCATTTCCCATCCGAAAATATGACGGTCTGTTTGATTGGATGCAATAAAAGTAAGGGAAGTTCCAGCCTGTTCAAAAGCAGCCCAGAAGAAGATGATGAAAAAGGAAACGATGTAAATAACCCATATTTGCTGACGTTCTACCTTAGTAAGAGAACTGTCGGAAAGGATAAGCCCTGCCAACGTAAGACCGCTGGAATAAATAATGGAATAGATAACATTCTGACCAACCACAAAGAAAAAGATATTGCCAAGTGCTACAAACGACAATAGCGCCATGGTTAAAGCCAATGGTGAAAATTTAGCTTTCTGTGATTCACCTTCTGCGTAATCAGTATGGACATTTTTTGAAGGCAGATCACCGATTGGTCTTCCTTCCGGAGTAACTACATACTTGTTCTTCAGTAAGAAAAAGGTTAACGTACCAATCAACATAGCCATTCCTGCCGCAAGAAAGCCCCATTTGAACACATAAGGGTCTTGTACTCCGTTCGGTTTGTGGTCGCCGATGAACGGACAGATAAATTGTCCTAGCAATGCGCCAAGGTTTATACCCAAATAAAAGATAGTGAATGCGGTATCCAACTTGTTCTTTTCTGCTTTTGGGTAAAGACTTCCTACCATACTTGAAATATTGGGTTTGAAAAAACCATTTCCGAATATGATAACACCGAAAGCGACGTACAGAATGGTCCTTGCCAGTTCAAGGTTGGAGCTGAATATGCTCGCACTTGTAAAGAGTAAAAACTGACCGGCGGCCATCAATGTCCCGCCAAGGATAATGCAATATCTATTACCCAGAAACCGATCCGAAATGAAACCTCCGAGCATAGGAGTGAGGTAGCAAAGACTCAGAAATCCACCATAAATGATCGAGGATTGCTCCTGACTAATCATTAATGCATGAATAATAAATAAGGGGATCAGGGCCCGCATGCCATAAAAGTTGAAACGTTCCCACATTTCCGTTGCGAACAATACAAAAAGCCCCTTCGGATGTCCCTTTTTTACCTCTGTAGTCATAGTTCTGATATTAAGAAATCGTTGCGAAGATAGTAAAATACATTATACTTAAAAGGGGCAGGAGGCGGGCGCAGGAGGCAAGAAAACGGGTCTAATAACTGCCTCCTGCTGCTGCCTCCTGCAGCTGTTTAAAGGTTAGTCAAAATAAAATCAGTCATTCTGTTAAACAGATGTATCCGGGTATACCCCCCTGCAATACTGTGGTTTTTATCCGGGTAGATAGCCATTTCAAATGGTTTGTTGAGCCTTACCAGGGCCGTAATCATTTCAATGGAATTCTGGAAATGCACATTATCATCGGCCGTGCCATGGATAAGCAGGTATTTACCACGTAGCTCCTTAACATGGTTGATAGGTGAATTATCGTCATAGCCTTTGGCATTGTCTTTTGGTAAACCCATAAACCGCTCGGTATACACGGAGTCATAATATCTCCAGTTGATAACAGGAGCCACCGCAATAGCTGCCTTGAAATAGTCGGCACCGCGGGTAATGCACAGCGATGACATAAACCCTCCATAGCTCCAGCCCTGAATACCGATACGACCTTTATCCACATAATTTAAACCTCCCAGGTATTTGGCTGCTTCTATCTGATCCTTGCATTCCAGGTTCCCCAGCTGGCCATAGGTACATTTCAGAAAATCTCTTCCTCTGCCTCCTGTACCACGGTTATCTACCGAAACAACGATATATCCCTTTTCTGCAATCATTTGATGCCATAAAAAATCGGGTCCGGACCAGGTATTGTTCACTGTATTGATGCCAGGGCCACCATATACGGTCATAAACACCGGATACTTTTTAGATGGATCAAAATTGGCTGGTTTTATCATCCATCCGTTAAGTTCAATACCTTCTGATGTTTTGAATTTGAAAAACTCTTTCTTGCTCAGGTTAAAGCCCTGGAGTTTGTTTTTCAGATCTGCATTCTCTTCCAGTACTCGGATTTGTGCTCCGTCAGCACTATTGAGTGTATACGTGGCAGGTGTATTGGCATCGGAATGTATATTGATATAATATTTCATCCCTTCGCTGAATTCAGGAATGTTGGTTCCATTACCCGTTGTCAGCTTCTTTTTGCCTTTTCCATCCAGGTGAATACTATACACATCGCGTTCCATAGGCGATGACTCGGTACTAGTATAAAAGAGCGTATTGGTTTTTTCATCCACCCCTTCAATTTTCATTACATCCCAGTCGCCTTTTGTAATCTGGTTCAGTTGTTTACCACTCAGGTCATACAGATAAACCTGGCTGTAACCGTCATCATCCATCCAAAGCAGAAAATGCTTTTTATCTTCCAGAAAGAAAAAGAAGGCCGGATCATTGTCGTGGATATCCACATATTTATCGCTGGTCCGGGTAAGGATTATTTTGGTGGTTCCGGTAGACGCATCACCCAGCATCATTTCCATTTTGTTCTGAAGACGGTTCAGACGGGTAATACAAAGGGTGTTCGCATCGGCGGTCCAGGCAATACGTGGAATGTATTGATCCTTTTCTGTGCCTATATCCATCTTTTTGGTTGATCCCGATGCGAGGTCATACATCAGAATGCTGACATCGGAATTCTTTTCACCGGCCTTTGGATATTTAAAACGGTATTCAGTAGGGTAGAGGGAGTCGTGGTATTCGTTCATGCTGAATTCGCGTACATCACTTTCATCAAAACGGTAAAAAACGATTTTCTTTCCGTCGGGGGACCAGAAAAAGGCTCTGTCAAATGAAAACTCTTCTTCATATACCCAGTCGGTACCTCCGTTTATGATTTTGTTAAAGGCTCCGTCCGGAGTAATCTGTTGTTCTTTACCACTTGAAAGGTCGGTAATAAAGAGGTTATTGTCGCGCATAAACGCCACCTTGTTTCCATCGGGTGAGAAGGTGGCATAACGTTGTTTACCTCCTGTGGAGAGGCGTTTAATCTTTTTATCATTCAGATCCAGGATATAATTTTCTTCCAGAGTCGAATGGCGGTAGATTTGTTCTGTCTCCGAAGAGATCAGGATTTTATGTTCATCCGGGCTGAACCGGTAATCATCCACCGTAATCGGTTTGGTTGTTCCTGTCATCAGTAATTCGCTGTTCAGGAATACCATGTCTGTTTTAGTACCGGTCTTGTATTCGTATTTTGCCAGTCCCTCTTTTCCCTGGGTTTTATCATAGGCGGTATAATGCTGGCCGTCTTTCATGGAATTAAGACCGCTTACCCCTTTAGCCCGGAAGGTGCCTTTTACCCAAATATCTTCCAGGGTAATATCCCTTTTTTCGGTTTGAGCAATGGCAGCAGAGGTAATCAGCAGGCAAATAAATAGTTTTTTCATACTTCATTTTTTGGATAGGTGAAAGTAGTGAAATCCGGCAATTTATAAGCAGGAGTTGGATGAATGGCTTATAGGGAGGAGGAGCGGATGCTTATAATAAAAAGTACATAGAAAATAATAAATTCGTACCTTAGGGAAGGTAAAAAAACAAATATGAAGCACTACTCCGAAATAATTACGATCGATCCCAATGTTCGGTTTGGTAAGCCATGTATTCGTGGACATCGAATTACGGTATACGATGTTCTGGGATGGTTGGCTTCCGGAATGACAGAAGTAGAAATCGTTCATGATTATCCCGAATTGAACATTGACGACATCAGGGCCTGTCTATCTTATGCAGCAGAAAGAGAACATAAAATACGGCAAGCATCTTGAAGTTACTGTTTGATCAAAATATATCTTTTAGGATTCTACCGTTTATCAAGGTGTATTTCCCCGACTCTGTTCAGGTTCATCAGTTGCATCTCACCAATTTTTCGGACAAACAAATATGGGATTTTGCTAAAAGCAATTCCTATACTATTGTGACCTTTGATTCCGATTTTAATGATTTTGCAACATTGTTTGGGCACTCTCCTAAGATTATTTGGTTAAGACTTGGAAATACAACTACCAAAGCATTGTCTGAATTTCTTTTGGAAAGACATGAAATAATCAGCGATTCCATTCATAATCCTAAGTTCAAAGAGGTTGGTTGCCTTGAATTTGATTCAATAACTGAATAGATTTTGAAAATGAATATTTTTAAAAGTATAACCGGAGAATCGGAAAAAGAATTTATCAAAATACTTGGTGTCAATAATGTGCTTTCCGGTAAGGATCAACTTCACGAATACGGTCACGATGAAACCGAAGACCTGAACTTCCCTCCCGAACTGGTTTTAAAACCCCGTACTCCGGAAGAAATATCGGCTATTCTTAAAATATGTAACCGAGAAAAAATACCTGTTACGCCCCGTGGAGCCGGTACTGGTTTGAGCGGAGCAGCCCTTCCCATATACGGAGGCGTGATCCTTTCCATGGAACGGTTTAATACCATTCTTCAGATTGATGAACGTAACCTGCAGGCTACCGTGGAGCCGGGGGTGATTAATGAAGTGTTTCGTCAGGAGGTAGAATCCAAAGGGTTGTTTTATCCCCCGGATCCTGCCAGTAAAGGAAGTTGCTTCCTGGGAGGAAATATTGCCCTTTCTTCCGGTGGACCCAAAGCAGTAAAATACGGTACCACAAAAGAGTACGTTTTGAATCTGGAAGTAGTATTACCCACCGGAGAAATTATCTGGACAGGTGCCAATGTGCTGAAAAACTCCACCGGGTTTAATCTTACCCAACTATTTGTAGGCAGTGAAGGGATGCTGGGTGTGGTTACGAAAATTGTATTCCGTCTTATTCCATTGCCTCAGAAAACGGTTGTGATGTTAGTTCCGTTTGCATCGGCCGAAAAGGCTTGTGAATCGGTATCGGCAGTGTTTAAAGCCGGTATAGTGCCCAGTGCCATGGAATTCATGGAACGCGATGCAATCGATTGGGCCTTGAAATATGTGAGCGGACTGAGCATGGAAATAGCCCCTCATGTACAGGCTCATTTACTGATAGAGCTGGACGGAAACGATCTGGATGCCTTGATGAATGATGCGGAGAAGATAAGTGTGATTATGCAGGAGTTTGAATCGGAAGAAATTTTGTTTGCCGATACGGAAGAACAGAAACAAAACTTGTGGCGTATGAGGCGTTGTATAGGTGAGGCGGTTAAATCTCACTCTGTTTACAAAGAGGAAGATACGGTGGTGATGCGGGCCGAGTTGCCTCGTTTGTTAAAAGGAGTGAAAGACATTGGGAAGAAATACGGATTCCAGTCGGTATGCTATGGACATGCCGGAGATGGAAATTTGCATGTGAATATCATCAAAGGAAATATGTCAGAAAAAGCCTGGAACGAACAGCTCCCCCTTGGTATCCGCGAAATTTTTGAATTGTGTAAAAAACTAGGAGGCACTATTTCCGGTGAGCATGGGATAGGACTGGTGCAGAAAGATTATATGGATATCGTTTTTTCGGACAAACTTCTGACCTTGCAAAAAGAAATCCGGGATGTGTTTGATCCCAACGGAATCATGAACCCTGGCAAAATGTTTAATTAAGAAGAGACCCCACTTCCTGATGCTGCTTCCGGTGGACGAATTTATCTTTTACCCAGGGATAAACGGCATAAACCAGTTTCGTTGAAATCATTCCGATTCCTGCGCCTACCAATACATCCGAAAGCCAGTGCCTGTTATTCATCATCCGCATCATACCTGTTGCCGAAGCTACGGTATAACCAAAAATGGGATAAAGAATACTTTGACTTTTGTATTCCTGATTCATCAGCTCGGCTCCGGTGAATGCCGATGTGGTATGACCTGATGGGAAGGAGTTGTAGGAGCTGCCATCGGGTCGTAGCATTTTGGTTGCATATTTCAACCCCGTTGAAATACCAACCGAAACAAGCATGGAGCCGGCATACAGAAAAAATTCATCATAGATATTGTTTTTAGCTTTTACTCCGCATAAGTTAAGACTGAAGGTAGCCGCTGCAGGAACGAATTGCAGATAGTTGTCTAATGGGCTGTGAAACCCCGGAAAGGCCTGTTGAATATCTTTTTTAGCCTGAAAACGGTCGTAAATAAGTGTGCTGGGACCAATAGCAGCAACCCCATATACGGTAACAACAACAGGAATTGAATACGGTAATAGCGTGTGTGCCGTTATGTTTTTGGGAGTAGCTACCGGTTTTGCATGTTCATTTGTCCCCGTGGTATCCTTAGTTTGAGCGGATGTGACAGAAGGCGTTATAAGCAAACTGACACTGCAGCGTATGAACAGTGCAGCTTTAAACCCACTTAACCGATTGAGCATTGTTATTTTATTTTTGCTTGTCTCACAGCGGCTTCGGCACAATTTTGTCCGTCAATGGCAGCTGATACAATTCCTCCGGCATAACCCGCTCCTTCGGCACAGGGATATAAACCACCTATCTGTACATGTTCCAACGTTTCTTTGTTGCGGGGAATACGGACGGGAGAAGAGGTACGTGATTCCACCCCATGCAGTACAGCATCGTTGGTAAAGTATCCTTTCATTTTGTCACCAAAGGCCTTCAGACCTTCCTGCAAACGAAGCCCTATTTCAGGGGGTAATAATTCATGCAAGGGAGCCGAAAGAATACCCGGCTGATAAGATGTTTCAGGAAGATCAGCCGATAGTTTTCCTTCTACAAAATCAACCAGACGCTGAGCAGGTGCTGTTTGGGTGCGGCCACCGGCTTCAAAAGCCATTTTTTCCAATGCCTGCTGATAACGAAGCCCTGCCAAAGGCCCTTCGGATGCATAATGCTGATAATCCCCGGGCTCAATGGATACCACAATACCGGAATTACTGTAAGGATTGTTTCTTTTGCTGGGCGACCATCCGTTTGTGACCACTTCTTCAGGACCTGTTGCACACGGGGCAATGATTCCTCCCGGACACATACAGAAGGAGTAAACTCCACGGCCGTTGCTCTGGTGAACAGCGCTGTATGATGCTGCCGTGAGATGCTTACGCAGCTCTTCCACTTTAGTAAGCGGGCAGTGGTATTGTATAGAATCGATTAACTGCTGAGAATGTTCCACCCTTAAGCCCATGGCAAAAGGTTTGGCTTCAATAAGAATATGATTGCGGTGCAGCATCTCAAAAATATCACGGGCCGAATGACCTGTGGCAAGAATGAGCTGCTCGCCAAGAAACTCTTTTTCTTCACCGTTAACAATCGTTTTTATTCCTGCTATGTGTTGATTCCGGATAATTAAATCGGTTACACGGGTTCCGAAATGAATCTCGGCTCCTGCAGCAAGCAGACTTTCACGCATGCTGACAATGATAGATGGTAGCTTATTAGTGCCTATATGCGGATGAGCATCAATCAGGATATCTTCACTTGCTCCATGTGCCACAAACGTTTCCAGGATACTTTGAATATCCCCTCTTTTATTGGAACGGGTATATAGTTTCCCATCCGAATACGTGCCGGCTCCGCCTTCTCCAAAACAATAATTGGAGTCGGGGTTTACAAGGTGTTTTTTGCTGATGGCTGCCAGGTCAAACCGGCGATCCCTGACCTCTTTTCCCCGTTCAACAATAACAGGTTTATAACCGGCCAACGCTATTTTTAATGCCGCAAATAACCCGGCAGGTCCTGCTCCTGCAATCAAAATAGGCTTTGCATGGGAAACATCAGGAAGGTGTTTGGAATAGGTGGGAGCGGGAGGAAGAGCTCCTGTATATACTTTTATTTTCAGATTGAGTCGTATTGTTTTTGAACGGGCATCTACAGAGCGCTTCAGGATACGAAGGGCTGTAATGTTTTTTTTGGGAATGGAGAGCTTTTGTGAAGCAATCAACCAAAGTGTATCTTCCGATTCAGCCTCCTGGGGAAGGATGAAAATTTCTGTTTCATATACCATCAGCGTTCAGCCCTCGAAGGTTACAGAAAACAAAAACATCTTCGTGTTCAGCTTTTCGATGGAAGTGGAGTAAATATACTGATCGTGTACAATCAGATCTTTAAATCCATACGAAAACTTTAATTCAAGCCCTAGTTTAAAATAGGGCATAAAAAATTCCACTCCTGTACCTACATCCAAACCATAATCATCCTTACGAAGTTTTACTACTGCATCCTGGCTGCTGGTATTATTCACGTCTTTCTGTGAAGCCAGGTCGATGCTGTATTTTGCCCCTGCAAGGACATAAGCAGCAAAATCATGCATACGTTGTGAGCGGAGCTTCATATCAAGCGGAAATTCGACAAACGTGGATTCCACGAGTTTTTTCATCGGAACATATCCTCTGCTGGTGTCCAGAGGGGTGTCAAATGTGTAGGTAAGTGTTCTGGCGGCAAATGATAAATCCGGAACAAAACGGATACATAGATATTGGGTGAAAGCATATTCACTTACTATACCAATATTAAAACCGAAATTGGGTTGGGAGGTGATATACTTTAAAGAATCCATCTTGTAGAGATCCTTTTGAGGATGAATGATAAAGTCGGCTTTATTGATACCGAGGGTAAAGCCAAAATGGAGCTTTTCGTTGTAGTATTTAGGCAGGTTGTCATTGCTATTCGATTGAGCCCGAAGCGAGCCAATAGATAAGCTGATTAGCACAAGAAGGAGTATATACCGGTTGATCTTCACAATGTTAAATGTAGTAACGATGACGAATGTACATTTATTTTATGGCCTGGTAAATAGTGGCAATTCCAAAGCTCATGGGTCGAAAAGAGCATTCTTTATACCCTAAACGCTCCAAAATAAGCACAAAGTCTTTTCCGTCAGGAAAAGCCTCAACCGACTCATTTAAATAGGAATAGGCTCGCTGATCTTTTGAAAAAATGCGTCCGATGAGCGGGGTTATGTACCTGAAATACAAGAAATAGATCTGTTTTATCGGAAATCCCCTGGGTTTTGAAAATTCAAGAATCACGGCCTTACCACCCGGTTTCAGCACCCTTAACATACCGGACAAGCCCTTCTCCAGGTTTTCAAAATTACGGACTCCAAAACCAACGGTAATAGCATCAAATGTATTGTCAGGATAAGAAAGGCTCTCCGAATCGCCGGTACACAGGCTTATTTTATCTTCCAGATGCCGTTTTTTTAATTTGACCCTCCCATGCTCTAGCATTCCTTCGGATATATCTACCCCTATGATTTTATCGGGTTGTAGCCTAAGGGCTTCAATGGCAAAATCACCGGTTCCGGTTGCAATATCCAGAATCAGACGAGGGGAGGAGCTTTTCAGCATATTAACCGCCTTTTTTCTCCATATTTTATGGATACCCAGGGAAAGGATCTGATTTAACAGGTCATACCGATGCGCGATGTTGTCGAACATCCGCGCTACCTGAGTCTTTTTTGTAGTGCTTTGGTTGTAAGGAGTGACGCCAGCGGTCATTCTTTTTTCTTTGTAACCAGTTCGATGGTTTCTTCCCTCAGTTGCTCCTTATCGATAGGAACAACACCTACCTTTTCGCATACAAGTCCCCCTGCCAGATTAGAGATAAGGGCGATCCATTCGGGTCTTAGTTTCAACGCAAGACAGAGCGAAGCCACACTCACTACCGTATCTCCTGCACCGGATACATCAGCTATATTGCGGATATGAGCCGGAATAATTTTTTTTGTTTTCTTGCTGCTTATATAAATGCCGTGTTCGGACAAGGTAATAAGAGCAACTTCAATCTTCATTTTGGAACGAAGAGTTTCCACCGCTTTTTGTATTTCCTTGATATTGCTTTGGTCAAATTCGGTCTTTAACCCGTCTCTCAATTCTTTCAGATTGGGTTTGAACAGTGTTACCCCTTTGTAATCTCCGAAATGTTTGCGTTTAGGATCCACTACTGTAGGAACTCCCAGTTTCTTGGCTTCCGATACCACCCGTTGAATAAGGGGAGGGGTGATGAGTCCTTTGTCGTAATCTTCAAAGATGATTACATCGATACGTTCGTGTTTCAGAAGATAGCTGATCAGATGGAGAAACTGTTCTGTTTCAGCTTGTGTAATATCATAATCGATTTCTTCATCAACACGTATCATCTGATGATTGTTGCCAATCACCCTCGTTTTTACGGTTGTAATACGACTGCGGCTTTTCAGAATACCTTTTGCACTTAGCTTTTGTTTCTGAAGCAGCTCCAGAAAGCGGCTACCTTCTTTATCTACGCCGATAACGGAACAAAGTATCGGGGTTGCACCCATGGCCTGTACATTCAGCGCCACATTGGCTGCACCTCCCAGCCGGCGTTCTTTCTTGACAATAGAAACTACCGGAACAGGTGCTTCCGGTGAAATACGGTTCACTTTCCCCCAGAGGTAAGAATCTATCATTACATCGCCGATGATCAATACCCGAAGGTTATTGAAAGAAGTGAAAATTTTATTGACTTCTCTTGTGCTAAGATTTTTCATACGAAGCTTTATTTCAGTTGGAGTAGTGCTTTCTTAATTCGTGCCATAGCTTCCGTCAGTTTTTCTTCCGAAGTGGCATAGGACATCCGTATATAATTATCATTTCCAAAGGCTGCACCGGGTACAACCGATACGTGGGCTTTGTCAATCAGGTAAAGACTTAAGTCGGTACCATTGGTCATTGTTTTTGTCCCGTCACTTTTGCCAAAATAAGCCGAAACTTCCGGGTAAACATAAAAAGCTCCGTCGGGCTTGTTTACCTTCATTCCAGGAATATCCTTCATCAGGGATAGAACAAGATCTCTTCTTTTATGAAAAGCATCCCGCATCGCATGGGTGCTTTCCTGGGGCATTTCCATAGCTTGTTGCATGGCCTTCTGTGTAATGGAGCAGGTAGCAGAGGTGAACTGTCCTTGCATCTTATCACATGCTTTTGCTATCCAGAGCGGAGCGGCCAGATAGCCACCTCTCCAGCCTGTCATCGCAAACCCTTTTGACACCCCATTGACCAGAATTACCCTTTCTTTTATAAAATCAAACTGGGCAATACTTTCATGTGAACCGATAAAATTGATGTCTTCGTATATTTCGTCTGAAAGGATATATAATTCAGGAAACTGAGCAATTACTTCGGCAAGCGCCTTCAACTCGGCTTTGGAATAAACACTTCCGGTAGGATTACAGGGCGAGCTGAAAATTATAAGACGTGTTTTGGGTGTTATAGCAGCCCGGAGCTGTTCGGGTTGCATCTTGAAATTCGTTTCCAGCGTGGTAGGGATTACCACCGTTTTGCCTTCTGCCAGTTTTACGAGTTCCAGATAACTTACCCAGTAAGGCGAAGGAACTATCACTTCATCTCCGGGGTTGATTAAACAGAGTACCGTATTGGCAATGCATTGTTTGGCTCCGGTACTAACCACAATCTGATCAGGCCCGTATTCAAGGGCATTGTCGCGCTTCAGCTTATTGGCTATTGCTTTACGTAACTCCAGATAACCTGATACATGGGTATAATAGCTGAAATTGTCGTCAATAGCTTTTTTAGCAGCCTCTTTAACAAGGGTAGGAGTTGCAAAATCGGGTTCGCCGAGGCTTAGGCTGATAAGGTCCACACCTTGCGCAATCAGGTCGCGGCTTTTTCGGGCCATCGCAATTGTCTGCGACTCTGACAGGGCATTGATTCGATCCGCTAAAATCATAGATGAAAATTAAGGGGCAAAGTTAGCATTTTGATTGGAATCAGGTAAAACTGTCGGAGTCGACGCACTTCGCCCTATTTGCCTTCTGCTCCTGCCTATGCCTCCTGCTTCTGCCTCCTGTCGCTTTTTCAACTGCCTTTATACCTGCTTTGCCAGGCGTAGCTTTGGATGTCGTGGAGGAGGTGAAAGGCATTTTCACCATAAATGAAGTCATCCAGACTTTGTGCCCCATATTGACGAAGAATATCCATCTGTCCACTGGAAGGTACAGTAGCCCCCGTCCATCCCAGTGAATCTGAGCCTCCATAAGGTCCCATTTTGTAACGCAATTTCCATAGCTGGTCAACAGAGCTGCATATAAAACTGACTTTTTTGAAAATCGAATCTTTATACATGCCGCATTCTTCAATTTCATATTTGGCAAACAGATTTTCACCTAGCGGATTGCCATCTTGCGGTTGCTGACTGCATGCAACACGGATAAAATCATTGCGGGAGATAGCCTGGACACTTTTTTGCCCATTGGGAAGAACCACAACAAGTGCAAAGTTTACCAGGTTATTATTGGCGCCGGGCATGAGGTTAAACCCTAGAAAAGGACCGGAAACTACGGGGGGCCTATGGATATTGTTACTGCACAGGAGTGTACAGAAGAAGATGAAAGAGCAGATGGAGAAAAGCTTTTTCATTTTATTTGGAGCAACAGGATACCTGGCCCTTATTCTGATTACAGAGAAGTGAAATCAGGATTTTTTTGCGATCTTTAGCCATCTAAAGATACGAAGATTATGGAAATTACGATGAACCTGTTTATTAAGGGACTGATGATGCTTATTCCTGCCATCATTGTTTTTCTAACTGCTTATTATCTGGTCAAGAGTTTTCTGGATAATGATGCACGTAAACGACTGACTGAAATAAGGATTGCCAATCAAAGTCTGATTACTCCAACACGGCTGCAGTCATACGAAAGGCTGGCCCTCTTTTTGGAACGGATATCTCCGAACAGTCTTATCCCAAGAGTGAACAAACAAGGGATGAGTGCACGCCTTTTACAAACAGAGCTTATTAAAAGTATCCGTACCGAGTTCGAGCATAATCTGTCTCAGCAGATCTATGTGAGCGGACATGCCTGGGAAATGGTCAAAACCGCAAAAGAAGAAATAATCAAACTCATTAATATTTCCGCCACAAAAATTCCTGATACGGCTTCCAGTATGGACCTTAGTCAGATGATCATCAATATTGCTGCTCAGGTACCCAAACTGCCTACTGATGTGGCATTGGAGTATATCAAGCGGGAAGTGGGGCAGAACTTTTAAATATTTAGGATTTAAGAATTATGATTTAAGATTTTGTCACCTCTTCTGATTTTCAAATCATAATTCATAAATCAAATTCATAAATCATTTATGGACGAACAGGAACGAAAGGCGCATTTTAAGACCGATTCAGGCATAGAAATCAACAGGGTTTATGGCAAAAAAGAGTTTCCGGATGAGCAACCCGGTGAATTTCCCTTTACCCGTGGCGTTCAAAGTACCATGTACCGGAGTAAGTTGTGGACCATGCGTCAGTATGCCGGCTTCTCGACCGCAGAAGAAAGTAACAAACGGTATCATTACCTGCTAAAACAGGGTACTACAGGCCTATCAGTAGCTTTCGACCTGCCTACACAAATCGGTTATGATTCCGATCATGCTTTCTCCGAAGGGGAGGTAGGCAAATCAGGGGTGGCTATAGATTCGCTCCGTGATATGGAAATATTGTTTGATGGCATTCAGCTGGAAGGCATCACTACTTCTATGACCATCAACTCTACAGCATCTATCCTTCTGGCTATGTATATAGCTTTGGCAAAGAAGCAAGGTGCCGATCTAAAAAAGATTTCAGGAACCATTCAGAATGATATTTTAAAAGAGTATGCCGCAAGAGGAACCTATATCTACCCTCCCAAACCCAGCATGCGCATCATTACCGATATTTTTGCCTATTGCAGTAAGGAAGTGCCTAAATGGAACACCATTTCTATTTCCGGTTATCATATACGGGAAGCGGGATCAACGGCTGTACAGGAACTGGCGTTTACCCTGGCTAATGGAAAAGCGTATTTAAAAGCAGCCCTTGAAAAAGGACTTGATATCAATGTCTTTGCCAAACGTCTTTCTTTTTTCTTTAATGCTCACAACCACTTTTTTGAAGAGGTAGCCAAGTTTCGTGCAGCACGCCGAATGTGGGCAACCATTACAAAGGAATTAGGTGCTACGGATCCCAGGGCTCAGATGCTCCGTTTTCATACACAAACAGGAGGATCAACCCTTACCGCACAGCAGCCGCATAATAATATTACCCGGGTTACCCTGCAGGCATTGTCGGCCGTGCTTGG
>Ga0206962_1106_pt1 | contig 28186 bp, 24 predicted proteins | sample Alteio_BWOrgHeat_27_FD_153241 | JGI IMG/M metagenome (GOLD analysis project Ga0206962, IMG submission 153241) | Enriched cells from forest soil in Barre Woods Harvard Forest LTER site, Petersham, Massachusetts, United States -... | ecosystem: Environmental > Terrestrial > Soil > Temperate forest >...
TTGTTCAGCCCATACCATTTCAGCATTTTTAGTGCCAAATATTTCGTCTGCCCTATAATAGTGATCTCCCTGCAAAATATGGGTGCCTTCATGCCCTAAAAGCGAATTTAGGCTACTGCGCCCTAAGAGCGTATTCTTAAATGATAAGAACTTACTAATACCAATTTTGCGTCCATGCGCTAGTTCAGCTTTCCCCTCATCTTCTATATTTATCATGCCCCACAATCTTAGGTATAATGGATATCCGTCATAATCTTCGCGGTCCAATTCCCTTATGGACATAATTTGTACAACTTGATCATTCTTTCCAATTATCTCCAGCCCCCTAGGAGGCCATTCTCCGAAATTAGCTTCTAGAATCTCATCCATAGTGGCAGAACCACGTCTCACAAGATTCTTAGCCATTTTTTCCCGAGGATCAGACCAAATCATTTAATACCTGCTCCATCCCGCTGCGTGATGTACCTGCGACTGAAAACTGTGAACGGGTTGTGGGCTATTGCCCATGAAATAATTCTTTATTTTTTCTACCTCATTTGCAATGCATTGTGCCATGAATCCCCATATTCCTCCCGGAGCCGTAAGTATCGGATAGCCAGTCTTTGTAATAAAATGCATTGGCTTGAACTCGCCTTTAAAATTTTCCACTACTCCTGCTTTGTCTGCAAGCATATCGCCCGCCATAATCATTGCTTTATGTGCCATATTGCGGTTTATCGGGGCAAAAGCGCTTACATCCAACGTCGGCGCCATAATCGCATTGATCTTGCTTCCAAAGGGTGGATTATTATCCACATTTACTAGTGTGCCGGGATAATTTCTGACCGATATAGCCTGCTGTTTTAGTTTGTCTATAGGCAAGTCGAATGTACTCGCAACGCGTTTTGCCTCTCTTGTTTCATCCCAACCTTCAAGCAGAACAAGCTTAGGAATATCCGCACCCAGTGTTTGCATTTTATCAGGATGCTTTATGCACCAGGCAGTGGCCGCGAGCCCGGAACCTGCACCGAGCGAGTGGGCATTAATCACAGTTTTCTCAACCGGCAATCCTTGCCTGATAATTTCCTGCACTGTGTGCTCCATAAACTCAGGCACAAAATTCATCTGCGGATTCTGCTGATTATGAAATGTATCCCGCAAAGATTTCATATCCATCTTATCTTTTAGGTCCAAACCGGGATATGCAAATATCACTGATTTACTTTCCTCATTATAAAACGCATAAGCATTAAAGCCGGTTTGAGGATCGCAGTGATGTGTAATCATCCGGAAATGGGGCAGGTGCGAATTATTCTCGGGATCGCGGATGTTAAAATCTATAAGGGGCGCTCTTTTTGCACAATATGCACCCGTAGCCTCATCTATACATTGCAAATATTCATTATTTTTTGAATCAATAGAATAATTGGCGCAATTTTCGATAGCTTTGCTGATTTTTAGCTGTTCTTTTACCATTTTCTCGTTTTCTGCAACCATGAACATACTGCTGATAATCAAGGCCGAGCGACTATCTGGATGCATAGTCAATTGTTGCAGAGTGGGAATGGGCGGATCAGGTGCATATGCAAGTCCGGAAAGGTCATGATAAAGCTCGGTCCCGGTCGTGACCGCGTCCTTATATCCCGGCAAAAATCGGTAATAATCAGCAGCACCAAGAGTAGTATCCCTGACCTTACCAAAAGCCAGTCGCGGACTGGTTGTGACTTCCTGCTCCCCTTGATTGCCGTTATCCTGCACAGCCTTACCTTTCTTAATTTGGAACTAGCATAACATAATATTGTTACGAAATTATTAAGATGGGCTAATTTATACTGTAAAATTTCATGATTTAGGTCTATAACTCAGGCTAACTGTCATTTTTATGTTTTTTATTGTGATATGTGAGAAACAGTCGCCAGAAAATAATGGTAATATTTTATCATCATGTCTTGGATTACGAATCATTTTAGTCTATATGTCCCGTTATGATACTTAGCAAATTATCCCGCAGCCTGTCCGTCAGATTACAATCTGTCGCTGTTTTCCTTTCCCTGGTCGGTGTATCCTTCGGGATTAAAAGCTATTTGCACGTGGAAGAAAAATTTGGGACCGAGGCAAGTGCTATATTTTTCTATGATTTAGTACTGCAGATTATAGTCGCACTAGCCGTCAATATTCTGGTCGCTGTTATTCTTTACCGCATAGCCACCAAACCTGTACAACGCCTTGGTGAAACCATGCACGCACTCACCGAGGATAATCTTGACGTCGAGATACCCTATACAAATGATAAGACCGAAATTGGCAGCATGGCGCGCAATATCAAAATATTCAAAACCGTCCTTTTGGAAAAACGCGAACGTTCCGCAAGAGACCAAAAAGAACAACAAACAAAAGCTGAGCGTCAGCATAGAATGGAAGAGCGTATTGAGGAATTTGATACAAAAAGCGCTGGTGTTCTACAAACCGTATCTTCAGCAGGAAAACAACTTTTCAACGCGGCAAGCTCGGTTTTGGAATCAGCCTCCAATACGGACACTTGCACAAAAACAGTGATTACCGCCATTGGCAGAACATTAGAAGATGCAAACTCGGTAGCGGCTTCCGCAGCAGAACTTTCCATGTCCATCCGGGAAATCTCTTTACAGGTCAATAACTCCACCAATATTTCTAGCACCGCCGTGGAGCAAACCAAAAGCGCCGATCTTATTGTTACCGAATTAAACCGTGTGGCCGATAAAGTGGGCACCGTCATTACGCTTATCAGCGATATTGCCAAGCAGATTAACCTGCTGGCGCTTAATGCATCTATTGAAGCAGCGCGTGCAGGCGAGGCAGGCAAGGGTTTTGCGGTCGTCGCCTCAGAGGTAAAAAGCCTTGCAGGCGAGACGAGCAAGGCAACCGATGAAATTGTAGGTCAAGTGAATGAAATCCAGAAAGTTTCCAAGGAAGTTGCCGCCGCTCTTTCCAATGTGCGTACCACTATCCTGGATATGAATACCATATCCACCTCCATTGCTGCAGCCATTGAAGAGCAAGGTGCAGCAACCAATGAAATCGGCCGTAATATTCAGAATGTCACCTCATTGGTAAGCGGTGTATCATCCAGCATGGATAAGGTTCAGCAGTCTTCAGTGGAAACTGACAAATCTGCAAAGCAGGTAAATGAAGCGGCAAAAATGCTTACTATACAATCGGGTAACATGGAAAAAGAGGTCGCCTCCTTCCTCGCCCATATCCGCGAATAATATTCCGCAGCCTCTTGTGAGGAGCTTTATATTTCTTACCCTATGACTTATAGGAAAAATATACCGTATAGGCCAATTTGTATTCTATGCGCATTCATATAATATTACTTCTCCTCTATCTCTGCACTCCCGCAATAATATGGGCCGATAACACATTGCCGGATGCGGTGAGTGATCAAACATCTGCTGCACTTTCAATAGTCGGCAGCGGCACATACAAAAAACTGGGGTTTCTCATTTACCATGCGACCTTGTGGGCACCCAATGGCAAGTTTGATAAATCCAAACCTTATGCATTACAGATTAGTTATGATCGCAGCCTTTCAAAAAGCACTATAGTGGATTCAACAACCGACAGTATCCGCGAAGAAGGGGTGGATGATAGAAAACTTGCCGAATGGAGAAAGAAACTTGAGGCAGTTTTACCTGAAGTTAATGATGGTGATGAATTGGTTGGACTTGCACTGCCTGGTAAAGATTCGCGTTTATTTCTAAACGGCGAACTTATTGCACGCCTGCGGGATCCGGAATTAAGTAACGCATTTTTTGCTATATGGCTGGGCAAAACCGCCGATAAAAGCCTTCATTCGGCGCTTTTGGGCAAGAAATGATTGTTTTTCAAGCCTTTTTGCTTTATATGGGCAATACATAATTAAAGATTATTCTTATGCATATATCCTATAAAGCGGAAGCGACAGCTCCTTCCGGCATGCAGCTTATTGGCAATCTGGCAAAAGTTATTTCCAGAGCACGCATCAAAGATGGCCTGCAGCCTGTTGCCGATGGCACGCTCGGAATTCCTTCGACTCCGGTAATTCCGTCTGCCCTCACTGACATCAAAAAATATATTGCAGAACTGGAAGCAAACCCAGCCCCTATCCAATACACCCACTGGCAAGGCACTCCGGAAATCCGTGAAGCATTAGCAGAATTATTTGCAGAAGATTATAAAATCCCCTGCACCGCTGAGCATATGCTTCTGACTGCAGGGAACACTTCGGGAATGAATGCGGTGTATAAAGTGCTGGAAGGGCCTTATATCGCAACAGTACCATATTACCCGCTTTATAGTGATTTGGCTAAAGAGTACGGCAAGGATTTTGAGCCGCTTATTAATATTTTAAAAACCGGACTTACTGCGAATGGCGTTCGGAATGCGTTTGAGAGTTTGAGCAAAAAACAAAAATGCTCCATCACTGATGTCAAAGGAACGCTGATCATTAATCTGCCGGGAAATCCTGTCGGCACATTGCCATCAAAAGAAGAGCTTTCAAAAATTGCGGACGTCTTGCGGCAATCTCCTGGCATTAATCTGGTATTTGACGATGTATATAGCGACGTGATGCTCGGAAAAACTGTGGATGGCAAAGCGCCAGAGTTCACTCATCTGTTGACGCTTGCCCCTGACCTTGCTGACCGTTCGGTAGTGCTTCGCACGTTTTCCAAAAATGGGCTTGGAGGTGAGCGTATCGGTATTCTGGTAGCACCTCATGAAATTATCGAGCCACTAAAAACCGCACATTATAACTTGGTATTGCATGCGCCATTACTTGGACAAATCGCTGCCGTGCCAACCTATCGTGCCCTTGTGCAAGACCCTGATACAAGACAAGCGATATCTGATTATTATGCACCCAAGGTTGCTTATATGCGTGGTGCATTAAAAGAATGTGGTACGGATGCGTTGGGCGAAGCGTTCACGCATGGCTACATTGTAGTGGGTGATTTACACGAAATGATCGGCACGCCTCTTTCCAAGGAAGCTGTAGCATTGCTCACTAAAATTTGCAAAGCACAACCAGAGTTCACTGGACAGCTCATGAGCACTACCATCAAAAGTGATTTTCATATTGCATTGCAATTGCTGGCAGATACGAAAAATCCCGTAGGCGTTACCCCGCTTTCAGAATTTGGTACCAAGCCCGAAGATGGCTTTGTACGCATCTCGTGCAGTGCAGACACAGCAGCACTAAAACGTATTGGCGAGGGCATTCAGAGCGCAATTGAGAAAGCCAGAGCGTTGAATAACTACAAAAGCACGGGTACGTAAATTACCCCGTGCTCCCCGCCCCTCCGGTAGTCAACACCTCTCCAATCCATTCATTGATTTGATGCATAGATATTCCAAAGCAGGAAAGCAGGCTGAAGAAACTTATTATAATCAGCAATTGCCCAAGCCACCTTACTTCTTCACGGCCGCGAATTTTAAGGGGCAGTAATTTTCTCCCCAGCCCGAGCAATACCAGGTAAATCCCGCTCGTAAATAAAATGACCGTTACAAAAATATGCATAGTTTTGTGGATAATAAAAAGGGCACCACTGTAAGTGGTGCCCTGGATTCTTACATAAGCATATTAGTTAAATTTAATGCGTAATGAGCAAGCCTGACCTGTATAGCTTACTACATACCCCGTCGTAGGAGGACCGCCCACAACGCAGTTAGCATTGGTTGCAGCAACCGCAAGTGTCGAAAACCCGACATTCGTCGAATCAAGACTTGTAGTATGGGGATCAAGCGCAACTATAGAACCAGTAGACGGAATACCGTCATCCACTTTTTTATCTATATTATAAGCTTCCTGCGGAGTAAGGTTTCCCGTGCTCGACTCCGTATAGACGCCAGAAGTACTCAGACCTGTGATACCTGCAATGACGAAATAATTCACGCCACTAGCTGAACCAACGGTGACAGAGTTACCGCGACCAAGCTTTGCTGGGGGTATATAGTTGTTCACCAAAGCGGTTGTATTCGTACTTGAAGCAACAGCGCCGGTAGATGCAGTGATCGTATTAGCGGTAGCACTGCCACTGCCATAAGAGCCATCCATGAACCCTGCATCAGACATGTGACGGAAAAAGGCAGGAGGTTCACCCGTGAAAGCGCCCTGACCACTGCTAGTACCGTTAGTATAGCCTTCAATGAGACCATTACCGTCACCCGAACCATAACCAGTTATAGTGGTCAAAGTAAAAAGACCAAAAGAGCTTGCCGAAGCTTGAGATATATCACCCGGAATAGCATTATATTTATTACGGAAGGTGTTTACCGCTGTATTGTATTTTTCAATCTGCGATATGGTAGCGCGGATTTCAGCGGCCTTAATCAAATCCTGGCCGACCAGCACACCACCTACAATCAAACCGATAATAACCAGCACAATGGAAAGTTCGATAAGCGTAAAGCCTGATTCTGCCTTATTTGTGTTTTTTAATTTTGAATGAGATTCTGACATCAAATGCTCCATGTATTAAATTGTCTCCTGTGATTTATATCTCTTCCCTCAAAAGAAGGCAAGCATTTCGCAGTTGATTTATAGTAGTATTATTTATAATTATAACACTATATACATGTTTTCTCTATCTAGAAAATTTTATGTTCACTAATATCCGCTATATATTTCTGACTGCACTACGCGACAATATGTTCTACGTTTTGCTTTTGGGCGTAATGGGCGTAGCGGTAATTGCGCATATGCTTGGCGCCACCGCTCCCACTAATACACGCGAATTGACATTATCCTACAGCAGTAGCGCCGCACGCCTGATGATTGTTACCGGACTCATCATTTTTGTCTGCTATCATTTAAGCAGTGCATTTGCGACCCACGAAATAGATGTGTTTCTCTCACGGCCTATTACAAGGGCAAATTTAGTCATCTCCTACTGGCTCGGTTTTGCAAATATCGCCCTGTTGCACGTCATCGCCACGGTTACATTACTTGCCTTCCAGGGAGTAATCAGCTGGAGTGGCTTTGCTTACTGGTCGCTGTCATTATTGCTGGAATGCTGGCTTGCCGTCGCCATTGCGCTTTTTACATCTTTTACGCTGCGCGGTGGATTTATATCGGTGATGGCAAGCATGGCATTTTACATACTGGCAAGGATGATGGCGTATTTTATAGAAACCTCGCAAGCCGCCTTTGGGTTTGAGAAACCCTGGGTAAATTATATTCTTATTTATGCCCTCAAAGGGGTTTCCATTATCATGCCGAGGCTCGATTTCTTTGCGAAAACCGACTGGCTTAGCTACGGCGTAAGATATTCAGAAGATATTAAATTCTTCATACTTCAGGCCGTTATCTTTATCCCCTTGCTGATACTGGCAACTATTGCAGATTTCCGCCGCAAACAATTCTAATAATTCAATAATACTATGAGGAGGTATAAATGCTAAAGTTTAAGCTCACAACGTTGATTGAACTTTCCATTTTTGCCATTGCCTTACTCATCTATGGCAACGCTTCCGCTCTGCCTTCTAATGATACTAGTCCGGAAGAGCTCAAAAAAAATGATGCGCAGTATCAATGTTTGCAATTTGTTACCAAAAGCCTTGATGATCCACGGGGAGTAAAATTTGGTTTTTTTTCCTATTTTCCGGTGAAAATTGAAAAAGATGGGATATATAATATAACAGTGAGCTTTGCGGATCCGAGCAAACCAAAAACTGAATGCAGAATAAAAGAAGCCTCACCCGGAAACTGGGAATTACTTAGCCTCAAGGCAGTCACTCCTTAAGTTACTTCTAATACTCGATTCTTTTAAGTAAAGCGCTGGCTTTTCTATCAAGAACCATGAGACAAGCGCGCAAACAAAGGTGATCACAAAACTTAATACCATAAACTCCGGAAAATTATTTCTGCTAAGTAAACTCAAGCATAATTGTTGCACTGGCCAGGCAAACAGATATATGCCATAGGAAAAGTCACCGTATTTTCCAAAACTCCCAATATGCGGAAGTTTCAAAAAAGCGAACCATAGGACAATATAAGTCAAAGCAATCAGGCATAATAATATGCGCAAACCATTTGCGGGTGCCCAGAAGACCACTGAAAATAGTAATAAGAAGAAAATCAAATACCGTCCATTGAATCGAATAGTATCGCGGGCAAGGTAAAATAATGCTCCGAGTGCAAAGCTAATATAATCCCACATCGCCCATTCTGTCGGGCCGGCACCCACTTTATTGGAGCAATAAAATAACAAAAATACTAAAAACAAGACGGGCAGTATTTTTAATCCTCGCAGCAACCCCAAGATTACAATTGCTCCGTAACAACGGACTTCCAACGGGATGGTCCATAATGATCCGTTAAATATTTCCAGTGCATGTGAACTGTCACTGAACACGCCCGGCAGTTGCAAATACACGCCGGAGGAAGCAATTAAATGTGACCAGAAATGGCTACCAAGATCAATTTGGGTAAGTAATATGCAGGAAAAGAAGCGTTGCCATAAATCGCGACTGGAAAAATAATCATGCAGCGAAAATAGAGTGATTAAAGGGCCTACTAAGAAAGTTCCCCATAGTACTGTAACTGCTAATCCGGGATAAATGCGCAGCACGCGATTTTTCACAAAAACGCGCCAATTTATGTGCCTCAGATAACTCCAGGTCACCAGATATCCGCTGATAATGAAAAAAATATGCACACCCCAAACCTGCAAACCAAGGGCGCGAATAGGGGCATTATAATCATAGAGCGTAAAACAATGCCCAAACCACACCAGGGTTGCAGCCGCAAATCGTATAAAATCAAAGTTGTTCTGGCGTGCGGAAGTATTGACCATCGTAAATTACATTAACAAAGAATGAGAATGGCTGCAACTTATTGCGCTATTCTTGAGAGTACTCCTGATTGATTAATAAATAGATAATCTGTATAATTGCTTAGAAAGGATACAACCATGCGCGCGGATTTCCATCCACCCGATATGAAAGACGATTACACCTGCGAGCATCGTTTCGATGAATATACGCAGGAAGATCATGCCATCTGGCGTGAATTGTTCAATCGCCAGTCAAAACTTCTGGTGGGTCGCGCCTGCGATGAATATCTGCAAAGCCTGCCAGCACTCGGTGTTACTGCCGAAGGTATTCCTGACTTCCGCCGCATGAGTGATATTTTAGAAAAAGCAACCGGCTGGCAGATTGTCACCGTACCCGGCCTCATTCCCGGCGATGTGTTTCATGGCCATTTAGCCAACCGCCGTTTCCCGGTAACGTACTGGATACGCTCACGCGAACAGATAGACTATCTCGCCGAGCCGGATATTTTTCACGATCTGTTCGGCCATGTGCCTATGCTGATGAACCCCATATTCGCCGACTATATGCAGGAATTCGGCAAAGGTGGCGTGAAAGCGGAAAATCTGCATGCGTTACGCTTTTTGGAAAGGCTTTACTGGTACACGGTGGAATTCGGCCTCATTAAAACGCCGGATGGAATCAAAATTTACGGCTCCGGTATTGTCTCTTCCAAAACCGAATCGATTTATTGTTTGGAAAGCACACGACCGCATCGCATCGGGTTTGATTTAAAACGCGTAATGCGCACCGAATATCGCTACGACAAATTACAGGAAAGTTATTTTGTAATCGACAACTTCGAGCAGTTATTTGACGCCACCCTGCCCGACTTTACGCCTGTTTACGCAGAACTCCGCGGGCAACCTGATATTGAGCCTTATATTATTTTGCCGGAAGATAAAGTCTTCCATGCAGGGAGCGTTGCGGCAGAGCATGGGAAATAAATCTACGCTGCGTCTTTTTGTTTAGAAGGATGCGCTGCGATGAAAGCCGGATGTGTTTCACATTCTTTAGCAATACCAGAAATCAACGGATACGGCGATATATCGCATTTCCACCGATGCGCATTATATATCTGCGGTATCAGGCAGCAATCGGCCATAGTTGGTGTATCACCGTAACAAAATTTTCCCTTGTGAGAAGAGCGCGCGAGCACCTTCTCAAAACTCGCAAGCCCCACATCCATCCAATAACGCATCCATTCTGCAACTGCGTTTTCAGGTTGTTTTAATGTACCTGCAATATATTTTCGTACCTTCAAATTAGTAATGGGCGCGGTATCGCTGGAAATAGTATAGGAAAGTCCGCGCACATAAGCGCGCGCAAAAGGCTCGGAAGGCAGCAGCGCGGGAACCGGGTGGGTTTCTTCAAGATATTCAAGTATGGCAAGCGATTGGCTTAATATCTTTCCATCATCGATAAACGTCGGCACAATCATCTCCGGGTTAATCGCCGCATAATCCACCGTTCTGTGTTCGCCTTTCACTAAATTAACATAAATCATTTCGGCAGGAATATTTTTCAGGTTAAGCGCAATACGCACGCGATACGATGCCGAAGACTGAAAATAGGTATAAAGTTTTATCACAATTTATTTCCTGATTTTGTAACTTTTTGCTCAATGGCACCAAAAAGTGAGGCGCCTTTTTCATCGAGCATTTCGATTTTTACCGTATCGCCAAAATGCATAAACGGTGTTTTGATTTCTCCGTGTTCCATTTTTTCGAGCAGGCGTTTTTCAACAATGCAGGAAGAGCCAACTGAGCGGTCTTTGTTGGATACCGTACCGGAGCCAACGATAGTACCTGCCTCAAGTTCGCGCGATTTTGCAGCGTGAGCAATGAGGGTGGGAAAATCAAACACCATATCAATCCCAGCATTGGGTTTGCCAAAAAGCTGGCCGTTATAATGCGTAATGAGCGGCAGATGCAATTTGCCGCCATCCCAGGCTTTACCTAATTCATCGGGGGTAAGTGCTATCGGCGAAAAGCTGCTCGCCGGTTTGCACTGAAAAAAACCAAAGCCTTTTTGCAACTCCGCCATCGCAAGATTGCGCAGTGAAACATCATTTACCAGCATCACTAACTGGATGTGTTTTTTGGCCTGTTCAGCCGTCACACCCATCGGCACGTCGTCGGTAATCACCGCGACTTCCGCCTCAAAATCAATTCCCCAGGCTTCATCACCAAGCACGATGTCTTCACGTGGTCCAAGGAATGAATCGGAACCACCCTGATACATGAGCGGATCCGTCCAGAAACTTTCCGGCATTTCTACTCCGCGCGATTTGCGCACCAGCTCTACATGATTCACATATGCCGAACCATCCGCCCATTGATAGGCGCGCGGCAAGGGCGAATGCAGTTGAGCAACATCCAGTGCAAAACTATCTTTGGCCTTTCCTGCTTCCAATTCTTCGGCAAGCTTTGTAAGTTTTGGCGAAATCACTACCCAATTATCGAGCGCTGCCTGCAATGTCAGCGCAATATTTTCTGCTTTAACTGCTTTGGTAAGCGCGCGGTTGACTACAACTAATGTGCCATCGCGCCCATCGGATTTTAAGGTCGCAAGCTTCATGGTTTTTCCTTCCAGCTATCAACGTAACTTTTCCATTCCACCGCTTTTGCCTCCTCGGTGATTTCCACCGCTTCGCGTGTATCGACCATCACAGCTACTTCGTCGGTTTCTTTGCGCGCCGCTTTCTCGCCGATTTTAAATGCACCGGGGTGCGGCCCATGCGCAAAGCCTGCCGGGTGTAGTGTGATCATACCCGGGTGGATATTATCACGGCTGAAAAACTGTCCCTGATGGTAAAAAATAATTTCGTCAAAATCATTATTGGAATGAAAGAACGGAATTTTAAGTGCTCCCGGATCGGTTTCAATCGGCCGCGGCACAAACGTGCAAACAACAAAATGACGCGAAAGAAACGTTGTGTGTGCCGAAGGCGGCAGATGATAGCGGTGACTCATGAGCGGGCGGATGTCGCGCCAGTTAATACGCACCGGAAGATTGTCACCGTGCCAACCCACCGCATCCAGCGGATTAAACGGAAACGTGATTGTTGAATAACGATTGTGGCGCTTGGTCACCACCTGCCATTCTTTTTCTTCCCACTGCGCTTTGAAAGCATCGTCGATTGCGGGTACATCGAGCATAGCTGCGTCAAACACCGCATGCGGCCCTACCATGCCTTTATCGGGCAGGAAGTAGCCATCATTCGTCGCTTCAATGAGTAAAAACTTTGCAATACCTTCGCATTCTACCCGCCATTTTGAGCCAAGCGGCAATGTGATGTAATCACCTTCGCGGAAACTCAAATGCCCAAAGTCGCAAAATAATTCGCCATTGCCTGCATGCACAAAAAGCAATTCATCACCGTCACCGTTAGTCACCAGATGATCCATTTTGCCTGACGTTTCCCAGTAGCGGTAACGCATGAATTTATTGTGAAATATCGGCGTCGCTTTCCACGGACAATTCGTAACCTTGCCAATTTTGGTCATGTCAAATGCGCCAGGACGCAAATCGCCTTCCCATTTAATCCAACCCGTTGGCTTATGGGCATGATATAAATGGCTTGCTGGCCCAAAAAATCCGTCACGGCCAAATTCACGTTCAAAGGTTCCATTCGGCAAATCGCAATGTGCCTGCCGTGAGGATTTGCCTTCGACGCGCGGAAAAGAAATATATTTTTTCATATTTATGCCGTTTGTGTGAGTGCACCGCGTTTGATTTGATCCTGCTCGATCGATTCAAACAACGCTTTAAAATTACCTTCGCCAAACCCTTCATCACCTTTGCGCTGGATGATTTCAAAAAATATTGGGCCGATGACGGTATTGGTAAAAATCTGCAGCAAAATTCCGCCGTCACCTTTACCTGGCTCAGAGTCTGGTGCGCCGTCAATCAGGATGCCGTTTTTGCGCATGCGCTCAAGGCTTTCTTTGTGATCGGGCAGCCTCGTTGCTACATTGCTATAATAAGTCGCAGGCGGTGCATCCATAAAACTAACGCCGCGCTGGCGCAGCGTCTCCACTGCCTCATAAATATCGCCGGTGCCAAGTGCGATATGCTGAATACCCTCGCCTTTATATTGCTGCAGAAATTCTTCAATCTGTGATTTATCATCAGCAGATTCATTAATCGGAATACGTATTTTACCACACGGACTCGTCATCGCTTTGCTAAACAAGCCCGTCATTTTGCCTTCAATATCAAAGTAGCGAATCTGGCGGAAGTTAAAGATGTTTTTATAATAATCCGCCCAGACATCCATGTTACCACGATTCACATTATGCGTTAAGTGATCGATGTAAGTGAGCCCCGCACCTTTAGGATTTCGTTCGACTCCTGGCAGGTAGCGGAAATCAATATCGTAAATCGTATCTTCACCGTAGCGATCCACCAGATAAATAATGCTGCCACCAATGCCTTTGATGGCAGGAATGTTAAGCTCCATCGGGCCGGATTTGCTCTCGTAAGTTTCTATGCCTTTGCTCTTGGCGTGTTTAAGCGCCGCAGCTGCATCCTTCACACGAAACGCCATAGCATTGGCAGAAGGCCCATGCGCGTTATAAAAACCTTCGGCATGGCTGCCATGTTCGGCGTTTAAAATAAAATTGATGTCACCCTGACGGTAAAGTGTCACATTCTTGGAGCGGTGCTTGGCAATGGCCTTAAAACCCATCGTTTCAAACAACGCAGCAAGCGGCTTGGGGTCGAGCGCCGCATATTCTACGAACTCAAACCCGTCCGTACCCATGGGATTGGCGATATTCTGTGCTGAATCTACCATAATTTCTCCGTAGGCTTATTTTAAGGTCGCGAAAATATATCACACCTCACTGCTTCATCAACAACTAGTTGTGAAGAAAATTTAGCAGTTTCATGTGGAAATTTTATTTCCGCATTATTGAAATTTATCGCTCCCCGCTTGCCCCAACCCACCGCTTTATATAAGAGAAGTGATAAATAAAATGTTTAAATATTTCAATAAGATAAACATATCTATATAGTGGCTATAGGTATAGACTCCTTCTCCATTCAATATTATTTGGGTGCAGACTCAGGCAAAAAATAATGACTTCCCTCAAAAAGTTTCTACTGGATTGTGGTCTCTATATCATTCTTGCGGTTGGCTTATTGCGCTTAATGATTCCCTTTAGAACAGACGGCTTATACCGCACCGATGAATGGTTAGCCTCTCTAATATCTTTAGTTTTTATTCTGGTGTTCATTTATGTGCAATGGGACGCAAAAAAAGTTGCCACCGCAGTAGCGCTGAGCTTAACCCATGTCGCGCACAACCTGGCCAAGTCCAATGTGGATATTGCTGAGCAATTAAAATTCAGAGCCGATGCAAAACAGGACGTTGCCGACAGAGGCCGTGAGTTTGCCGAAGATGCTACAAAATTTGCAGAAAAAGGTCAGGCATCCGCCGAAGTGGCCACCTTGATTGCGGAAAAAGCTAATAAAGCGAAGTCAGATTTTCTTGCCAATATGAGCCATGAAATCAGAACGCCGATGAATGCCATTATTGGGCTGACCAGTATACTGCTCACCACGAAATTAGATGCCAAACAAAAACAATGCGTGAGTGTTTTGCAAACAAGCGCCGATGGACTTATGGTGCTGATTAATGATCTGCTCGACATTGACAGAATTGAAGCTGATGTCATTGAGCTGGAACTTGCACCGTTTAACATCACCTTTTTGCTGGAAAAAGTTATCAGTGTCATGTCTGTGCGCGCGCAGGAAAAGAATATCAAGCTCAACGTGCAATATGAAGCTGGGCTTTATAAGACATTCATTGGCGACGCAGGCCGCATCCGCCAGATACTGCTTAATTTGGTTGGAAATGCAGTTAAATTTACCGATACCGGAAGCGTATCGGTTTTTCTTGCCAATGGCGGCGCAAAAAATGGAACGAAGCACTTGACCATTTCCGTAACCGATACCGGCATCGGTATTCCCGAAGATAAGATATCCGATGTGTTTGGAAAATTCATACAAGCCGATTCCTCCATTACCCGGAAATACGGCGGCACAGGGCTTGGGCTTGCCATATCCAAATCACTCGCAGAGCATATGGGTGGCGCCATCACCGTTACCAGCAAAGAGGGCGTTGGCTCTACTTTTGTGCTGCATTTGAGCCTACCGATGGAAGCCAGTGAGAGTGGTCATTCACCCCATCTGGAAAACATTATTTATCTCGATAAAAAGGCGAATGTTAAAGAATTGCCTATCTTGCTGGTGGAGGATTATGAACCGAATATTCTTGTCGCCAGCAATCTGCTGGATAATTTCGGCTATCGTTATGAGGTGGCGCGCAATGGACAGGAAGCCATCGATAAATTTACCTCGGGCAATTATTCCGTTATATTACTCGATGTACAAATGCCCTTCATGGATGGCTATGAGGCTACCCGTCATATCCGTGTGCTTGAGAAGGATAAAGCTTCAGTACGTGTTCCTATTATAGCAATGACTGCGCATGCTCTAAAAGGGGATCGCGAGAAATGCATAGCTGTGGGAATGGATGATTATATCTCCAAGCCGTTTAACCCGCATCAGTTGCAGGCGGTGCTGTTGAAACATCTTGCGAAGAGTGGCGACAAAACGGTCGCCTGAATTTACTTTGCGACAGACGATATGCGCACATATTCATACGTAGCCCATATGAGTAGCGGCACGAAAACGATGCCGGTTTGCTTTGCAACTATTATATGAATAACAAATATAATAGGCAGCACCAGAACAATGATAGCACCCCCTATATCTATCGTTTCGAAATCACGAACAGCGAGCAATAGACCCAGTGTCGCAGAAACCGCAAACACGTAATCATAAATGCCCGCATACGGAAATATGAGTAATGCAAGCAGCGCGAACTGCGCCATTATTTCAGGCGGCTCTTTAGTAGTTGAGGTAATGGAAAATGCCCTCCAGGCAAAGTAACCATAACAGGCTACCTTCAGAATCTTGCTCAGAGTATCCGGCACACCCACTGTATAGAAAACGTTATCAAGGGTGGGCATATAAAGAATGTGGGTGAAATCCATTATGCCATGCATTGCATTCGCGAACCCTTCTGCATGATGGAAAGAGAATCCATCTTTAAAGCTGTTATAATAGGCAAGCCAGGATGCAATCCCATAAAAATATACCGATGCCAGAATAATAAAAAAGCCTGCGACGATGGCTGAACAAATTATTTTATAATATTTTCCCGGCAACAAAAGTAACGGAAGCAGTAAGCCCAGCTGCGGCTTAAATATCGCGCAGGCAAAGAAACACCCCGATAGTAAAGGACGGGTTTTCATAAAGCGAAATGCGGCAATGTAAAATGCTGCAATCAATACTCCGTTCTGTCCCCAATCTATTGCAGCAATAAATGCGGTCGGTGTCAGGAAAATGACTGCATCACAAAGCCTGAACCACAAAAACCGGTAACCTGCGAGAGCCAATAAAGAGAATTGAAAAACAACCCATAGTACAAAACTGCTTTTTAATGAGAAGGCAGAGAGAAATTCTATTAGCAGTGAGTAAGCAGGAGAGTAATACCACGCATATGGAAGGTTTTTATCTATGGGGTGAGCGGAAAAACCAGAAAGCAGTTTATAAAATACATCCGGATCATATAACTGCCACGGCGCAGCACTGTGTATGATTACGGATGCAGTATAGGAACGCAAAAAATCAATTAATCCCGTAAAATCATTCGCAATATACACTGGCAGGAGAGTGTTTTTTACCGATAACGTAAAAAAATAAACGCTGTAAACCAGCAAACACAGCTTAAGAAATTTTTTCCTCACCACAATCATACATACGTCAATATTGAAGGTTTAAAATTCTAATTTTCCCTTATGATAAAGGATAGGGTTTGTAAGATAAATTTAAATATTATATAAATTTATCAATCCTCGCAGTATTTGGAAAAGAATTGCTGGTGCCATTACATTTATACAAAAAAATCTTCTGCGATACCGCGCAAAACGGGGATGGCAAAAAAGCACCATCAGCTCTTTCCTTCGGAGCCCGCCTCAGGCTGTTTACCTGGCTATTTTTAGCATTAGTATCAGGCATTGATGCGGTTGGCCTTCACTTAGAAAACATCACGCTGCATTTTGGCGATGTTACAGAGGCAGTTTATTTTTTAATACTTTATATGGCTTTCAGTTGCGGCCTTTATGGCGCCGCTTGGTTGTTTACCTACCGCTGGCCTCACGCATTTATGGCCAAAGCATGTTATCATGTGGCGGTATTTATTGATTTGCTGTGCCAGTTTATATGCTTCAGTCTTATATTTCTGGTATTGAGTTATATCGCCTCGGCTTCACCACTGCCCTATCAGGATAAAATATTCTTATGGATAGACCAGTTTCTAAAACTTGATTGGGTGAGTTACGTAGAGTGGGCAGATGGAAAGCAATATATCAGGCGATTATTTGCTCTCAGTTATTACTCGTGCCAGTTACAGACGTTAATCGCATTTTGTTTATTGTCTATGATAGGACAATTCAAAAGACTCTCTATGGTGATGTTTGCTTTCATGTTTTCATCTGCTTTCTGTATTCTGATTGCCGCCTTGTTGCCTGCCACGGGAATGATTGTCTACCAACACATAAACCCGGGAGATTTTCATAATTTAGGCGATCAACTAGGCGTAGGTTATCAGCAAGTTCCGGTGATCGAACAATTAAGAAATGGCACATTGCATGATTTGTCGTTTCTACATTGTGTGGGACTCATTACCTTCCCAAGTTTTCACGCCGCATTTGCAACCATATTGGCTTGGGCTTTCTGGTCATTGCCGGTGGTCAGATGGCTTACGCTTGCGTTAAATATAGCAGTTATTGCAGCAACACCCGTGATAGGAGGGCATTATTTTATAGATGTCATTGCAGGGATCGCGATAGCCGGAATTGCAATATTTCTGGCCACGTTTATTGCTAACTATCCTAACAGTCGAGCTTAAATTTTTGCTGTTTCCAAAGTGGAGTTTCTTTTAAAGAGTACAATTGCAATCCATCCAATAAGCAGAAATTGCACTGGCACCCATATGAGCGGATTTGCCTCTGCAGGGAATGTTATGGCCGCATAATTAAGCATTATCATACCGGCACCAACGGGATACAAGCTTCTGATGCTGGTATGCTTTATTAAATAGCCTACTGAAATAACCAGAAAAATTAAGCTATTGGAAAATAAGTAAGGGCTAAAGAAACAGGCGATGGCAATGCTGAGGGAAAAACCAAGTTCTTGTTGTACATCTGCTTTATTCCGTAGCTTAAATGCAATCCAGCAAGTTACCGCTATACTGATTAGCCACAAGCCAGTGCTCAATCTGTTAATGAAATCGAAATGGGTTTCGCCAAAAAATAACAGTGCAAGTGTTCTGATATTACACATTTGCATGACGCCGTAGCCCATCTGAAATAACTGCGACACGCCAAGCATGCTATTGATATAATCATGCCAGATAGAAAAGCCAAAAACTGCACTGCATATTCCCACCACTGCCAGCGCCGAACATCCTGCGCTCACCCACAATGCGCTTCCATATATTATCAGTAAATAAAGTGCGGGGGCAAATATGAGTTGGGGTTTGAAGGCGGTAAGCGCCAGTAATAACCCCGCTAAGACAGTGTGTTTATGCTTAGCAAGTAACTGGCACCCCAAAATACCGGCGGTCATGAGGATGGTGGTTTGGCCATTCGCCATAATACCAATCCAGAGGTTAGAAGTAATAATCAAAAGTGTGGCAACTAACACACTTCCCGGTTTTTTACATATCCCGGCATAGTATAATGCAGTAAGCAGCAAAAACGTGAATAGCGCGTTAAAATAATACCAGATATTAAAAGCCTGTTTGAGAGGAAAGAGCGCAAGCGGCGCAAAAAATGCCATGCTGTATGGCGGATACAAATAAGGAGTCACGTGAAGTTCGCGAGCACCAATATTTTGGGTTTGAAATTCGCCCTGAAGATTTAAATCATATATTTTTCGGAAATTATCACTGATAGCGATTTGGGCATCGCTGTAGAAAATAATGAAATCAGATTTGGGTATCAGTGAGTGTTGTGAATTTTCTGGAGTGATAATGGCAAGTGTGGAGGGAATAGTGAAATAGGCAGCGCCTATAATCAATAGGGCAACCAGTATAAACTCCCAAGTTCTTGCGGATTTGTACATATCTCCAGATGTTAGATTTTTCTGGGTTTATGTCCATATTATTTCATTTAGTGGCTACGCCATATTCTGTAGTCCCCCTTCGCTCTTCGAGCTCTAGCGGACACTCCTCCGCCCAAGATGCGTTCCAGGTGGCCTTGCCACCCGAAGCCCGCAGGGCGCAGGGTGGTGGGCGATGCCGGAATCGAACCGGCGATAAACTGATTAATAGCTTAAAAAAGAAAAACTATTTTTGTTATTAACCAAACACTTGTAACGCTTGCACCTATTTCATACCATATCTAAATAGTGAGCAAAACAGCCAAACCAAATATAGCCCAATGGCACAAATCCTTCACAAGGTTAGTTAAATATTAAATAACTCTCTTACAAATACAAATGCATTATTGGTTTCAGTCGCCTTCCTACAGTGAATATCCTTGCGTATAAGGATTTTTAGACCAGGAGCGAATGGAAGTAGAAACAAGCAAGGGGAAAAATGACCCCCACATCAGAAATAGGGTGGATAATTAGTTATAAATCTGTCAAACTTAGCCGACGATAATCAGAGCGCTATAATTATTGGAGCAAAGTTCCACGTATGCGGATTTTTAATCATCGCTTCATCAACACCCCTATCATAAAAAACAACGAGGGCGTCGTCCTTGTTCAAGTGGCGATCCTTTTGCCTGTTTTCATATTATTGTTCTTTGGTATATACCAATTCGGGCTTTATTATGTAAAAGATGAATTCGTAAACCGTGCCGTGGATACGGCGATTGTTGCGTTACAGACCGATTTGACGGTAGCCACGCAGAATACTAACGCCAGCCCCGTCAATATTGAAGCGATGGCAGCGACTCCCGGTACACTGGTGGATCTTACGCAAGCGCCTAATTATATTTGCGCCCAGTCTTATGCGACTGAAGCGGCGGCGCGCAGTGCCAACCCGGCCTGTAGCGCTGGCGCGTGGGTAACTACGTCCCCAGGAGGAGTAACTCCTTATTGGATCGCCGTGTCCGCCTACACGCTTACCAATATACCTGCGCCCTTATTTTCTCCTTTAAAGTATATTATGAATACCCAGTTTGTCCAGGTGGGCACCTCTGCTTCCGCCAATGGCACGGAATTGATAGTCAATGGCGGGTTTCAGCATGTACAAAAACTCTCCGGAAAGGGATCATGGAGAGTGCCTGCCGATGTCACAACGGTTAAAGCAACTATTATTGGTGCCGGCGGCAGCGGTGGTGGTGGTCAGATGGGCATGGTTGGGGATGGAAAGACCGGTCAGATAACCGGGGGAGATGGCGCTAATGGTGGAGGCGGTGGCAGCGGGGCTGTTGTTGTTGCTTATTTTACGAATCTTACTGCCGGCCAAGCAATGTCCTATTCGGTTGGGGCCGGCGGCAAGGGCAGCAAACCAGGAAAATACGGTGATATTTACACTGGCCTGCATTCAGCAAAAAGTGGTAACGGGCTTGCCGGCGAAGCTAGTACCCTTGGTGGAATTAAAGCTGGCGGTGGTGGCGGTGGGTATGCTGGAAGCGCATATTGCCGGCCTCCTGATGGCTCCTTTCTCTATCAAGCTCATTGTACAATATATTTTGGGAATGGCGGCGTTGGTGGCGTTGCTGCACTGGGTCAATCAAGCAATGTGGGTGCCACGGTTAGCTATGTCGTGCAACCGGGGTTCACCGCCGATCATACACCTGTCGACGGATGGCCCCAATTTACGCTTTATGATTCCAGCGGCGGCGCTAGTAGCAATATAGGTAATTATTATAACGCTAGTACAGATTCCGGAACGCCTCCGCAAAATAATAACAATTCTGGCTCCTGGAATAATTCCGGTTGGCCGGGATGTTTGGGTTCTTCCAGCACCACTGATACCAATTCCCTTGGTGCGAGTTCATCCACTGGCGGCAGTGGCGGGCAAAGCGGCCAATGCGGTCATAATAGTGGAAGTCTGCCACGGCCAGGTGGTAATGGCGGCCTTGGTGCCGGTGCGGGCGGCGGCGGTGGTGGCGGTGGTGGCCAAGGTGGGGCCAGCTCTGGTTTTGCGGATACTACCGGTTCCGTTGGTGGCCTAGGCGGCTCTGGTGGGAATGGCGCTGACGGCATCATTATATTGGAATATTAAACACATATAAATCATGACTAAAAAGTGGAACATTATGGGCAGTCACTGTAAAAAATTTCTAAAAGATAATTCGGGCGTTGCATTTATTGAGGGTGCGATTATTTTGCCTGTGCTTACGCTTTTGTTTTTTGGGGTCATACAGTTCGGCATTTATTTGGTAAAATATGAACTGGTGACGCGTGCAGTAAATACGGCCATTAACTTAATCCAGACTGATATCACTATTTCTTCTATCAACACAGATTCCACAGGCACTACCGATGTAAAAGATCAGGTAAGTAATCCGGGCGGGCTGGTGGATTTTACAGTTTCCCCAAGCTATATCTGTGCACAATCTTATAAAAATGAACCCCCTGCTGGCACCGGATGCGGTGCAAGTGTGTGGAATACGCTTCCGCCACAAGGCGTTGCGCCAGGCGCAACTTACTGGGTTTTGGTGTCCGCACATCTGGTGACGAACATACCCAGCCCATTGGTCAACCAGATTAAATTTATAGATGATACCAAAGTCATCCAATTAGGCTCCAGTGTTACTGCAAACACTGCAAGCAGCACCGGAAGTGTGGCAACCCACATTCAAAAACTTTCCGGAAGCGGAAACTGGCAAGTGCCCGATGGCGTCACTGCAGTGCATGCGATCATCATTGGCGGCGGTGGTGGTGGTGGCGGTGGTGGAATTGGTGAACCTGATAGCGGAAGCAGTTCCAGCAGAGAAAATCTGAAAGGCGATGGCTATAATGGCGGCGGCGGCGGCAGCAGTGCTGTGGTAATTGCTGACTTTACTAATCTTACGCCAGGTGACGAGATTAACTATGGCGTTGGCGGCAGCGGTAAAGGGGGAGTGGGAGTAAATATTTCAGGCTCGGACGGTTCAGCCAGCTTTTTTGATAACATAATAGTGCCAGGTGGTGGTGCTGGCAGTGGTGCGCCGGACTGGAATTGGCCATCGACTCCCGGCAAAGGCGCTACCGTTTCATTGGGGCAGACACCTACCGAAGGCACGGTGAGCTACATCGTACAACCCGGAAGTGATGGTGGGCAAGACACCTATGGCGCCAGCACCAATTACGGCGGGTTTTATGGCGGAGGTGCAGATACCGCTACACCTTTACCAAGTTCTAATTATGGAGGCTATTATCCTTCATATACTAATTGTCTTACTACATTTCCCGCAGGTGGCAGGGGCAGTGGCGGGCAAGGTGGGCAAGCCGGAGGATGCGGTCACAATGGTGGTCAATACGGACGCCAAGGTGGTGCCGGAGGTATTGGCGCAGGCGCAGGTGGTGGTGGCGGTGGTGGCGGTGGTGCTACAGCGGGCTCCGGTATTTCTCCAGTTATGTCAACTCCCGGCGCGGGTGGCGATGGAGCGGATGGCCTCATACTGCTCGAATATTAGTAATTAGTAAAAAAGAGTTATTATGAATATTAAGTGCAAAAATCTTCTGAAAGATAATTCTGGCGTTACTATTATCGAGGCAGCCATTATTTTGCCTATAGTCATAATTTTCTTTTTGGGAATTATTGACTTCGGCCTTTACCTCACAAAAGATCAGCTGATCAACCGGGCGGTCAATACGGCCATCAGCTTGCTGCAGATAGATCAGACCGTCGCAAGTGTAAACACCGATTCCAACGGCAAACCCGACATTAAAGACGCCGTGGTAAAATCCTACGGACTGATAGATTTTACCGCCCCCGGTAATTATATGTGCGCAGAGTCTTATCTGACACAAACAGAGGCAATTACCGCGGCACCCAATTTGTGTAAGGGCGGCGGCACAACCTGGAACACTACCGCCCCGGCAAATTTACCTCAGGGGAGCCAATACTGGATCGCCCTAGTCGCCTATATAACAACAGACATACCTCCTGCCGTGTCCGATAAATTAAACATTATCACCGTGACCCAGATCATCCAGGTTGGCTCACCGCTCAGTACTAAATGCGGGTTGACACAATTCCAGAAATTGACCGGCAGTGGCACATGGCAGGTGCCGGACGGTATCACGGATATTAAAGCAACTATCATTGGCGGCGGTGGTGGTGGCGGCGGTGGTGGCGCCGGAAATAATAATGGCAACTCCGGTTCATTTGATAATGATGGCCTAAATGGCGGTGGCGGTGGTGCTGGTGCTGCGATTATTGCGTATTTTACCAATATGACCCCGGGAGCTCAGATTTCTTATGCTGTTGGTGGACGTGGCGATGGTGGTACAGCGAGTAATTCAGGCGGCCCTAATGATCCCACAGGTGGCAATGGCAGTGCTGGCGGAGCTAGTAGTTTTGACGGTATTATTGCACCCGGTGGAGCAGGTGGAAACGGTTCTACCAGTTGCGGCTCATGCGGTGGTACTCCTTTGGTAGCTGGCACAGGAGGCCTTGGTGCTACAGCGTCCGTAAGTCAATCCCCTAGTGATTCAAGCACGGCCACTTTTATCCTAAAACCAGGCGCAAGTGGTGGCAATGGTGGTTATGTGCAAACCGGCGCAGGCAACGGCGGTAGCACAAGTTTAGGTGTGTATTACGGTGGTGGTGCAGATAGCGGGATAACCCCCTCCAATAGTACTAATACCGGAGGCCCGCCAACGGGCGGGGCTAACTGCCAGAATATTATTCCTCCGGGCGGTGAAGTAGGAGATGGCGCTCAAGGCGGCGCTGCGGGTGCGTGTGGTTATAGTGGCGGGAGTTTAGGCGGCGCAGGCGGTAATGGCGGTAACGGTGCCGGCGCAGGCGGCGGCGGTGGTGGTGGTGGCGGTGGTCGCTCAGGCGGAAGCGGCAACGGTAGCCCTGGCGGTTACGGCGGCAAGGGTGCACTCGGTACAGTCATACTGGAATATTGCAATGCCAGCGGTACCGGTACTACGGATACAGGTAATGGCGGTAACGGTGGTAATGGTGGTAATGGTGGTAATGGCGGTAACGGTGGTAATGGTGGTAATGGTGGTAACGGCGGTGGCAACCAATGTCCAAATGGCTATCAGTTTTGTCTGACAAAATGTGAAGGAGTCGCAGGAGACAATCCGGATGTTGTTGCTTCATGTACAGCAACCTGTAACGCTAAGTGTAATGCTGCAGAATAAACTAGCAATGCCCTTTCATGTGCCTGTCACCCGAAGCCCGCAGGGCGCAGGGTGGTGGGCGATGCCGGAATCGAACCGGCGACAAACTGATTAAGAGTCAGTCGCTCTACCAACTGAGCTAATCGCCCCCAAATTGCTGAAAGTCGTGGGAATGGGGCTTATAGGATAAATTTGCCGTGATGTAAATGATTTCAGCATACATGCCTTTGCGCCATATTTATTGCAAGCCTCGGCAAAATTAGCTATACCCACTGCAATTATCTTATTTCATTTCAAAGCAGGAATATCCCATGAGCGAAGTATCTTATGATTTAGTCGTCATCGGCGGCGGCCCCGGCGGCTATGTTGCAGCCATACGCGCTGCCCAGCTCGGCATGAAAGTCGCCTGCGTAGAAAAACGCGGCAAGCTCGGCGGTACCTGTCTTAATGTTGGTTGTATTCCTTCCAAAGCATTACTGCATTCTTCCGAATTATTTGAAGAAGCAAAACACGGCGAAAAACACGGTATTGTCGGCAAAATCAGCCTCGATTTAAAAGCGATGCTTGCCCGCAAAGTGGATGTAGTCGAAAACCTCACCAAAGGTATTGAGGGTTTGTTTAAGAAAAACAAAATCGACTATGTCTTGGGCGCAGCCATGATTGCCGCGCCCGGCAAAGTCGGCGTTACTACACCAGACAGCAAATCATTACTGCTTAACACCAAGCGTATACTCATTGCCACCGGCTCTGAACCCACTCCATTTCCCGGTGTCACCATTGACGAAAAGCGCATCATTTCCTCTACCGGCGCGCTATCGTTGCCGGAAGTCCCGAAGAAACTTGTTATCATCGGCGCGGGCGTGATTGGCCTTGAGCTCGGCTCGGTCTGGCGCAGACTTGGAGCAGAAGTGACCGTAGTGGAGTTCCTTGATCGAATCACTCCGGGGCTTGATATTGAAATCTCGCGCCAGTTCCAGAAGATATTGGAAAAACAAGGTATTATATTTAAGCTCGCCACTAAAGTCACCGGTGTTAAATCCTCCGGTAAAGACGCAGTGGTTACTGCAGAACCCGTTGCTGGTGGCAAGGGTGAAGAGATAAAAGCAGATTACGTACTGGTTGCTATTGGCCGCCGCCCTTACACCGAAGGTTTGGGCCTCAAGGAAATTGGCGTGGCATTGGATGAGCGTAACCGCATTCAGGTAGATGGCCATTTTGAAACCAACATTAAAGGTATTTATGCCATCGGCGACGTAATCGCAGGGCCGATGCTTGCACACAAAGCCGAGGAAGATGGCATTGCTGCGGTTGAAACTATGGCTGGGCAAGCAGGGCATGTGAACTATGACCTCGTTCCAAGCGTGATTTACACCATGCCGGAAGTCGCATGTGTCGGCAAAACTGAGGAGCAGTTAAAGGCCGAAAATGTGAACTATAAAGTCGGCAAATTCCCTTTCATGGCCAATTCACGCGCCCGCACCATGGGCAATACTGAAGGGTTCGTGAAAATCCTGGCAGATAGCACCACCGACGAGGTGTACGGTGTGCATATTATTGGGCCACAAGCAGGCACTATGATTGCAGAGGCCGCCATTGCCATGGAATTTAAGGCATCGTCTGAGGATATTGCACGCACCTGCCACTCTCATCCGGATTTAAACGAGGCCATAAAAGAAGCAGCAATGGCCGTGCTTGGTCGCGCAATACATATCTAATATCAAGGGGCACGCTGCCCCCATCTGCGCTCCGCGCAGCTTCCCCTGCGAGGTCGTCATATAGGATTCCTCCACGTACCCATGGGAGTTTAGGCGGCCTGCTGACCTTGCAGAGCCATGTTGAGCATATACGAAGAAAAACTTGCAAACTCGGAATGAGTCCCTATATTGGCCTCCGCTTCATGAACCGCAGCGAAGATTGCTGCACATATAAGCGGGCGTAGCTCAGCGGTAGAGCGCAACCTTGCCAAGGTTGAAGTCGTGAGTTCGATCCTCATCGCCCGCTCCAATTACACCCCATAAAAAAGCCGTCTAGCTTTAGCTAAACGGCTTTTTCTTAATATACCTGATATCTTAATTCAGTACGTACTGTAACCTTACGCCGTATATATCCTGGTTTTGGTTTCTGGTACTAGTATCAGAAGTTGAAAGCGCGTAGTTATTGCTACTATTTCCATAGAAATCGTGAGCATAGGTGAGTCCAGCAACTAATCTATCAGGAATGAGTTGGAAATTGAGTGCGCCGTTTAGCGAGGTAATGTCACCAGATTCATGGGTGAATGTCACCAAAGTTCCTGAATTAGTAGCATCATAGTTATTGGAGTATGTCTCAGTAACACCCAAATTCACTGAAAACCAATCAGTCAAGCGTGTCTGTGTCTGTAAATTTGCAGCATATTGCCAGCTAGAATTGGTATTCGTTGTTACGTCATTCGATTCATTTAAGCTATCACGACTTCCAAGGTACGTAGCTGTACCTTCTCCGTATATAGTGAAGTCTTTGGTTTTATAGCTAATTGCAACACCGCCGGTTGCTTCCTGCCCGCCGCGTGCGACAGTTCCGTTATTATCTGCAGTTGCAGATTTTGCGTTAAACACATCAGGTGTATAAGAGCCTATAATATCAAAGCTTACCGGATATTGTTTTTGATCAAGCGCACGCCAGGTTGCACCTACAGTGGGATCTGTGAAACCATCAGATTCCTTTAAAACATTTGCACCGGAAGTTGGATTAGTATCGGTTTTGCTGAATTCATAGCTATCGGTCACGCGTATGGTAAAATCATCGGTAACGCCATAAGCAAATGACTGGGTAGTAAGGCTGTTTCTGGTTTTGGGAGAGCCTGTCTTTACACCAAGATTATTATCAGCGTCAGAAGTTATCTCTCCGTATGTATATGCGGTAGTACCATATATTTGGCCTTGCAATGGCAGATATGCAGGATCGGAAATTACCCGCGAAGCATCAGGCGTTAAATCCAAAGCATTTACCTGAAACGGCAAAAGAATCAGACCAGAAATAAATGCACATCCCGATACGCGACCAACAAAGTTTTTAACCTTCATAAATATTTTCCTTTTTCATATTCATATACGCACAGGTCACAAGATGATATTTTGCGACCTATTATGTGAAAGATACATAGCACAGCAATTATTACCTGTGCATTACTAATTCATTAAATGTTATAAGTATTTCATTAATAATGGGTTTAATAATATACCCATATATTTCTGATACCCAAAGAATCAGGCAGCGTGACTATCTGTTCCAGGCTTTGAGTCGTTGGCAATCTTAGCGCGCTCAAATGGCTTCATGCGGTTTTCCGGATTATTCAAAATGCTAAACGCTTCCGGGCTTAAATCGAGCAAATACGCATCGCCCAACTCTGGCAATTCCATATTTTGCTGCGGCAACTGGTTAGGTACTATGTTGTTTTGATTAGCAGCACTGAGCACAAAAACGCCACCCCCGCCGGAACCCCCTGATCCATGAGCATCGACCGCTACCACAGCTGGCACGTAATCTACCGGTGGTACATAGGTTGGAGAAAACACATCCGTCATAAGACGACTCCTTCTGTACTGGTTATAGTATAGCACAAACTCGCAATAATATCACTATGAATTGCCTAATTTTCCTATGTTTTATGCGGATTATAGCCATAAATATTGTATAAAGAATCAGCACAGATTCTCGCAGATATTTATCAAAAAAATATATCCTAGGTACTTTGCGGCATCGTTTAATGATACTGGCTTACCTATCATCCGTGGAGATAAGTCCTTGCTATAAATGGAGATAATAATGCGCCTTAATTTTGTCAGTATAATGCTCATCAGCAGCCTCACATTAACGGTATCGCCGGTATGGGCAGAAAACGACACTCGTGCAGTCGTCCATGATATTCGTGGTAATGTGATAACCGATGAAATGTTCGGTAATTGCGTGCGCACCGATTGGCAAACCACCAATGATGAATGTGCGCCTGCCGCAGTTG
>Ga0206962_1107_pt1 | contig 28114 bp, 28 predicted proteins | sample Alteio_BWOrgHeat_27_FD_153241 | JGI IMG/M metagenome (GOLD analysis project Ga0206962, IMG submission 153241) | Enriched cells from forest soil in Barre Woods Harvard Forest LTER site, Petersham, Massachusetts, United States -... | ecosystem: Environmental > Terrestrial > Soil > Temperate forest >...
CCATGGAGTTCATCAGGATATGCGAGGACCTGAATTATAAACAGATCGTGCTCTCTATGAAAGCATCCAATCCGCAGGTAATGATACAGGCATACCGGTTGTTGGTGGCAAAAATGAACGATGAAAACATGTATTACCCCCTCCATCTGGGTGTCACCGAGGCGGGTGAGGCAGAAGAAGGTCGCATAAAATCGGCTATGGGCATCGGGGCTTTGCTGGAAGACGGGTTGGGGGATACCGTGAGGGTTTCCCTTACAGAAGAACCAGAATATGAAATACCCGTGGCGAGGGATATAGTAACGCGATATGAAAAAAGGACGGCCGGAAAAAAAGATAAAACTTGGGAGCCCTCTTTCCCGAAAGCCTATTCCCCATTCAGCTATTCCAGAAGGGAGACGATGCCGATAGCCAATATGGGCGGGCATAATGTTCCTCGCGTGGTGGCTGACATGAGCCAGATCAATGATATAGACCCCTTCAGCCTACGTGCCATTGGATATGTGTATGATCCTGTAACTGATAAATGGAACATGGGAGAGCAGGGCAGCGATTATGTCTATTTTGGAAGCAAGAACCCAGGTTTCATGCTTCCTTCCGGGGTCAAGGGCATTTTTGATTCTGATACCTGGGCGACCTTGAGCGATCAGACCAATAATTTTCCCTTGTTCCAGGACAGTATCCCAGCCGGAGCCAAAAAGTCGGACACCCTGAATTTTTTAAAGCTAGATGCGGTAAAGGCCACAAAGGAGATCCTCAAGGGTATCGTAATTGATAAAACCATTGTCATTTGCCTATATAGTACTGTAGAAAACCAACTCCAATCATTGCGTAATGCATTTTTTGTTTTGGAACAGGAAGGGATACAAAACCCAGTGATCATTACGGGAGCATACGTGGAAATGTCTAAAAACGAGTTTTTGTTACAGAGCGCTGCCGATATGGGGGGGCTTTTTACTGATGGCTTTGGTGATGGGGTATTTGCCAGCTTTACACCAACAAGCGATGAAAACCCACTGATTTCCTTGCGTTTTGTGAATGAGACCTTGTTCTATATCCTACAGGCAAGCCGCACCCGGATATCCAAAACCGAATATATCTCTTGCCCATCTTGTGGGCGCACCTTGTTCGACCTCCAACTTACCACGGCCAAAATACGTGCCGAAACAGACCACTTGAAAGGGGTGAAAATAGCGATCATGGGTTGCATAGTGAATGGGCCGGGCGAAATGGCCGACGCAGACTATGGATATGTGGGCACTGGGCCTGGAAAAATAACCTTATATAGAGGCAAGGATGTGGTAAAACGCAATATAGCGGGCGAGAGTGCGCTAGACGAGCTGATAAACCTCATAAAAACAGACGGGTACTGGATTGAAAAAGACGTAATTGGTTGATTTTGCCAAAGACATTTGCACCGATATTAGTACTTAAATGTTTTAACACCGTTTGGCGGTTGTTTTATTTTTTGATGTACCTTTGTACTTACACATATTAATTATCTAATTTTCAAACAAGACCATTATGAGAAAAGTAGTACTCTGCATTTTATTTTCCTGTATAGGAATGTATGCAATGGGCCAATCTGGCATAAAGAGCGGGACCAACCTAATCCCTGTCCCTAAAGGTGCAATGAACGGCATCTCCGAAAAATTCAAAACAAACAATACCCCTTGGACCCATTGGTTCAACAACCGCGCCGAAGCCGTGACTACAGGTGCAGAAACCTATAACTGGTTCTTTGCCACGATTTTTTCCGACTCCACGGTAAAGGCATTGTATGGTGATGGGAACGGTGGTACCGTGCTAAACTATGTGGGTGTTTGTGGCATGGGCGAAGTATTCGACCCTAAGGCTGCCATCTACAATATTGCAGATTCTATCAATACTGCTGGTCAGCCGGTCAATTTTACCCGCTTCCAACCCTATAGCATTGATTCTTTTGCTTTCCCTTACCTATACAACTGGGTACAGGAAAAAAACCCCAGCCCTAAAGTGGGTGATAGCGATTCCTTTGCGCACGATACCTTAATATTCCAGTTCTATACCCAAGCAGGTTTGCAGGCGCTTTCTTTGAGCACCACTCCTCCTACTGCAGCGTATTCCATGAAATATGATCCTAAGAAAAACCTGGGGATTGGCCAGTATTCTACTGCTACCTATGTACTTGGCCAAAAAGACACCCAAAGTGTTGTTAACAATGTAATACAAGTGGCAACCAATGGTGCCAAAGGCATTTCATTGTCTCCTGGTCAATTGTTTGGCTTCACAGTCAGTTATCGCCCGGGTTTCAAACATGCTTTCGGCGATACCATTGATGAACAGACCTCACCACTCCCTAAAAACCTGCATAGCCATTTCAGATACTTGGTGGGCAACTCTTCTGCGAAAGACCAACCTTCTGATTTCGAACAAAGCGTGACCCTTACCCAAAAAACAAGGTACAATGCCAATATTGGCAACCAAGCTGGTTGGAACGGTCTGTATATCCCTGGGTTTGCATGGTTGGACTACAATGAAATCCTTTGGTCATTGTTTAAAGTGACTACGCCAAACCTGGCCGTAGAAGGAGCCGGAGACCAAAAAGGATATGCTTTAGGTAATGTATATCCTAACCCTGCCCATGGTACTGCAAGGATCGATTTCTCGATTCCACGTTCACAAAATGTTACCATCAAGGTGTATGACATTTTGGGCCACGAAGTAGCTACCTTGGCAGATGGTCAGTTCGCAAATGGCAGCCACAGCATAGATTTCAATACTTCTGAGCTGAAAGCCGGTTTGTACCTGTACAGTTTTACAGCAGGTACCTTCAGCAAAACTCTTAAATTCACAGTAAACGAATAAGGGATTGGCCTTTTTGGCTGATTTTCTTAACCTATAAAAAAAGCCTCTCTATTATTTAGAGAGGCTTTTTCATGTATATCAAACGATTTACACTAAGGCATGCCATTTCGAGTACTACACTATCTGTATAACATTATAAAGGTAAGGGCCTATTTTTGAACCGGTATGTATTATTTAATCCTGCCCTTTATTTATCTGCTATCCCTGTTGCCCTTCAGGGTACTGTATGCCGTTTCCGATTTTATGTTCTTTATCGTTTACCATGTGCTCAAGTATCGTAGAGGCGTAGTGGAAACAAATCTGAGTAATGCCTTTCCCCAGAAAACGGGAGCAGAAATACAATCCATAAGCCGCAAATATTACAGCTACTTATGCGACTTGACCCTCGAGACATTCAAGACGCTAACGATATCGCCCAAGAAGGCTTTGAAGCACTGCTATTTACAGGATCCTGGTTTTTTGAAAAAGCTACATGAAGAACACAAAAGCATTATTGTAGTCCTTGGGCATTTTGGTAACTGGGAATGGGCCGGCAACACCGTGAGCCTTGGCTCTCCCTATCAACTCTATGTGATATACCATCCGCTTACCAACAAAAACTTTGATAGGCTGATTTATAATATGCGCACCCGTTTTGGCACCAAGCTGATCCCCATGAAAAACACCCTGCGCGACATGGTGAAAAACAAGGACGAGGTAAATGCCACAGCCTTTATTGCAGACCAAACCCCCCACCCGGAACATGCCTATTGGACAACATTTCTAAACCAAGATACCCCCGTATATGAAGGCACGGACAAGATAGCCCGGATGATGAAATATCCGGTGGTATATGGCAAAGTGAAACGAGTGAAAAGGGGCTATTATGAAATAGAACTGGAAATGTTGGTTGAAAAGCCCCAAGAAACCTCATATGGAGAGATCAGCGAGCGTTTCACACGCAGGTTGGAAGAGGATATCATAGATGCCCCAGAGACATGGCTATGGTCGCACAGGAGATGGAAACACAAAAGGCCGATAAAATGAATTATATTAGCAGGTTTATACACACGTAGTAGCAATGAGGACTGGAAAAGAACTAATACTGGCCACCAAAGAATATGTAAAGGAGGACAAAGCGAAAAGCTGGTTCCATATTGTCGTCACGCTCATTATGATGGGGGGATTTCTGACGCTTACTACCTTGCCTATCAATATATTCATCAGGATAGGGGCGAGCATTTTTGCAGGTTTTTCCATTGTGCGCATGTTTATCATCTACCATGATTTCCTGCACAAAAACATCTTGCACAAAAACTTGTTGGCCACCATCATCATGAAAACATACGGTATCCTGGTGCTCACCCCTCCTAGTATCTGGAAAAGGACGCACGATTATCATCACAAGCACAACTCAAAGCTTTTTTCTGCCAGCGTAGGTTCGTACCCAGTAATGACCAAAAACAAGTTCTTGCAGGCTACACCTCGCGAAAAATTTGAATACTTAGCCGTCCGCCATCCTTTGACTATTCTATTCGGGTATATTACGATGTTTGTCTATGGCATGTGCATACAGTCTTTTATGGCTGATAGGAAAAAGCACTGGGATGCCCTTATTGCCCTTTCCCTTCATGCTGTATTCATCGGCTTAGCATTGTATCTCAGTGGTTGGGTCACCCTAGTCTTGGCTATCTTGCTGCCTTCCTTTGTTTCCTCCGCTATAGGCTCCTACCTGTTCTATGCCCAGCACAATTTTCCGGGCGCTATATATAACAGCAATGAGGATTGGAACTACCTGGATGCCGCCCTTGGGTCTTCCAGCTATATGGTGATGCCGCCGGTGGTACAATGGTTCACCTGCAACATAGGCCTCCACCATATCCACCATGTCAATGCCCATATCCCCTTCTACAGGTTACCCGAAGTGATGAAAAAGTTTCCTGAATTTCAACATCCCCATACCACCTCGCTATCACCTGCAGAAATTTGGCGCTGCCTGAGGTTGAAACTTTGGGATGTGGAAAAACACCGGATGGTGGGACTGGCATAGAGAATCCATTTCTAAATATGAAGATCCTAAACATCTGTTCGATTCCAAACGTTGTTGGTAATATCTTGACAAAACATTAACATATGAAAAACCCAGCATCCGATCCCCAAAGCGAACCCAATACCCCTAAAAAAACAAACGAAGAAAAACAATTCCCAGGCTATCCCCTATATCCGGCTGACGAAGATATCTATACCCATAACAAAAAAGCCGATGGCCTAAATATTGATGAAGCCGACGATAGTGCACCGGGTATGAAGCCTTGGGAACGCAATGAAAAAGACTTTAACGAAGACCCAACGGGTGAAGACCTCGACATCCCCGGCTCTGAACTGGACGACGACATGGAGGAGATAGGCAGCGAAGACGAGGAAAACAACTACTATAGCCTCGGAGGTGACGACCATAACGACCTGGAAGAAGATGGAGGGGATGAATAGGCGTTTATCGCGATAATATGTTGGCAGCCAATATAAATTGACTGGCTTATGTTTGGAAAATGGCTGAATCGGTCGGTTTTCCTTAAATTCGCCCCATGGCAGCACAAAAAAGCTTTTACAAGGGGTTTACCTTGGGTATTCTTGGGGGCGGGCAATTGGGCAGGATGCTCATACAGCCCTGTATCAACTACAATATCAAGACCGCAGTGCTGGACCCAGACCCAGAAGCTCCATGCAACGGCGTTTGCACCTATTTTACAGAGGGTTCATTCAAGGATTATGATACGGTGATGCGTTTTGGCCAGGATGTTGACATGCTCACCATTGAGATAGAACATGTGAACACGGATGCCTTGGAAGCACTGGAAAAACAAGGCAAAACCATATACCCGCAACCTGCTGTGATCCGCTTGGTGCAGGACAAGGGCCTACAAAAACAATTTTATAAAGAAAACGGGATCCCCACTTCCGATTTCGTACTGCTGGACCATAGTGACGAGCTGGAAAACCATGTGCATTTCCTTCCGGCTTTTCAAAAAACGAGGACCGCCGGCTATGATGGTCGCGGTGTGAAGGGACTGTTTGTACCCGAGGACTTTGAGGAGGCACTCGAAGGACCATCATTGTTGGAAAAAAAGGTGGACTACGACAAAGAAATAGCCGTGATCGTGGCCCGAAGTGCCACCGGGGAAGTTTCAACGTTCCCCATTGTGGAGCTGGTGTTCCATCCCGAAAAAAACCTGCTGAACTACCTGGCTTCTCCGGCTGCCCTCAGCGATAATGTCACCGAACGCGCGAAGTCTATTGCCAAGGACATTATCGAAAAACTGGACATGGTGGGCATCCTTGCCGTGGAAATGTTTGTGACCCCAGACGAAGAAGTGTTGGTGAACGAGATCGCCCCACGCCCGCACAACAGCGGCCACCAAACCATAGAGGCCAATATCACTTCCCAATATGAGCAGCACCTGCGGGCCATCCTAGGGCTTCCGCTAGGCGCCACCGATACGCGATACCCTAGCGTGATGATCAACCTGCTTGGCGAGTCTGGCTACGAGGGCGAGGCAATCTATGAAGGTCTGGACGAGGCTTTGGCCATCCGGGGGGTTTATATACATTTGTATGGCAAAACCATCACCAAGCCTTTCCGGAAAATGGGACATGCCACAATTACAGGCGCTGATTGGAACAGTGTGCACAACAAGGTAAAACACGTACAGCAAGTACTAAAAATCATAGCATGAGCAACCCTATTGTCGGCATTATCATGGGCAGCAGTTCTGACCTCCGTATCATGAACGATGCTGCGGACATCTTAAAAGAACTGCAGGTGCCTTACGAGATCACCATCGTATCCGCGCACCGTACCCCCAAACGCATGTTCGACTATGCCCAAAGTGCCCGTGATCGCGGCCTGAAGGTAATCATAGCTGGGGCGGGCGGAGCAGCTCACTTGCCCGGTATGGTGGCCTCACTTACCACATTGCCCGTAATCGGAGTGCCCGTAAAGTCCAGCAACTCCATTGATGGCTGGGACTCCATCCTGTCCATCCTGCAAATGCCCGGCGGCGTTCCCGTGGCTACCGTGGCCCTTGATGGGGCCAAGAACGCTGGCATCCTGGCGGCTCAGATCATCGGTGCCTTTGATGCAGATCTCGCAATCCGGTTGGCGAAATATAAAGATGGGTTGCGTGAAAAAGTGGAGAAGGACGTGGAAGGGATGAAATAGGAGTAAAGAAAATGAATTGGGTTATCAAAGGTTAAACGAAGATTGTCGAAACGAATTTCAGGTTGACTTTGTATATTTGAATACAGAACAACATCGCAAACATGAATCTGAATTGGCGTTCACATATTTCTTCTGACCCCAAAGTGCTTTTTGGCAAGCCCACCATTGTCAATACGCGAGTTCCTGTCGACCTAGTTCTCGAAAAATTGGCATCCGGTGATAAAGTCGAAGACATTCTGAATGCATATCCTTCGTTGACAGAGGAAGACATCAGTGCTTGCCTTTTATTTGCGGCAGAAACCATAAAAAACGAAGTGGTTTACGCTAAAGCTTCATGATATGAAGCTGGTTGCTGATGAAAGTGTTGATTTCTCCATCGTGAAAAACCTTAGAACATTAGGTTTTGATGTGCTTTCAATTTCAGAAAGTCATTCCGGAATCAGTGATGCAATGGTATTACAACTTGCATTCGAGAAACAACAACTCCTTATAACAGAAGACAAGGATTTTGGAGAGCTTGCCCATCGAATGAAAATGGAACATGCTGGTATATTGCTTATTAGGATGAACGATTTACCAAGAAGTGAGCGAATACTTAAAATCACTACCGCAATTGAAACCTATTATCCAATCTTACTCAACAAATTTTCAGTCCTTAGTGCCAATGGGTTAAGATTGAGAGAGGCCTAGCCCAAGCTGAAGGACTCAATTTGAAACAGTACTGGTAAGGAATCAAAACATCCACTTATGCGTATATATTACAATCATGCGCATATTTGCTATATGAAGACCAGATTAAACCTCACCATTGACGAAGAAGTGCTCCATAAAATGAAGTACTTCGCCCAAAAGAACCATACCAGCGTTTCTGAGTTGGTTGAAGAATATTTCAAAACAGTCACTAAGCCTAAGCAAGGCAAGTCATTTATGGATCTTGTGGCAGAATTGCCCAAACCCAAAATTGACGACAATATTGACTTAAAAGCAATGTACTACGAAGACAAAGCCAAAAAATATGGCTTATAAAGTATTTCTGGATGCTAACGTTATCCTAGATTCATCGCTTCAGCGACATTCTTTTGAACATTCAAAAAAAGTATTTGACCAAATTAGAGAGGGCACCATTTCGGGCTTCACTATGCCATCGATATTACAGATTTCAAGTTATTTGATGGCCAAAGAATTAGGCCATGTCAAAACAAAGCAATTATTATTGGCACTCCTTGCAAATGTCATCTCAATTGATTGTCCCCATGAGATTGTCCTATTGGCTCTCAACTCGCGGATCCATGATATTGAAGATGCTATACAATACTACAAGGCCATGCACCATAAAATGGATTATTTTATTTCTTTGGACAAAAAACTCGTAAAAGAAGCCATCCCTTCCCTGCCCGTCCTCACACCCATGGATTTTATCGCCATATTGTAGATTTATCAACTTTTTATAAGTTGTCAGATTTCTGAATAATGCATTCCAATTCTCACTCCCCCTTCACACATTAAATATATTATACTCCAGCCGCAAAAAAAGCAGGTTCTTGTATCCTCTGTCCATATTGCCTGCCAATTGCATCCGCCAAGCGAGATCTATCCGGGCGCGGGACTGTATGATGAACTGTACACCGGGTGAGGCATCCAGATAAAAGGACGCTACACGGTTTCCATCTGATACCGCTTCCTGGTTTTTGCCCAAGAATTCCAGATAGAGGTTCATATTGGTCTGCTTATAGTTGTTATAGGTTTTTGGCAACAACAAGTATCCAGCAGATAAGCTATAGCCTAGGGCTTCACCTTGGCTTAGGGGGGCTTGTTTGTTGGCCAATAGGCTGGTACCGGTCACCGTGGCAGATAGCGCCAGTTTGTGCAGTAATTGGGTAGCCACCAGCCCAATGTTCGCCCCGGTATAGGCACCTTCAATGGTCACTTCTTTACCCAGCCCCTGTCCGAAAGTTTCGGAAATACGTCCAAATACTGCCATCCTGAAATGTTTTTGTAAGGCATCCCGGGATAGGAATCGGTATTTGGCATAGACATTCACACCTCCGAACCGATAATCCTGGGTGTATTCATTGGTAAGGAACGCCGAGGCATGCAACATCCATATGCTGGAAGCACCATACATGAGTTCCGGGCTATATTGGGTCTTGAAACCATTACCTGCCAGAAACGCCTCATTGTTGAGGCGAATGCCCAAGGAATGGGTGGCCATATTGCTGGCAGGCTCTGTTTGTATAAAAAGCTCCTGCCCTTGTGCCGCTTTTTGCATGAAAAAGCAACACACGACAACGAATATCCACTTTTTCATATCGTGACGTGGTACACTCGTTGGTTGCCTGCTTTTATATTGGCCAGACCTTTGTATTGAGCTTCTTTCAGCATTTTCTGGTAGTCCGTATCCGCCACAAAGCCTTTGTCCAGAAATGTGATCCGCACATCCCCCTTCAGTGTCTTGTCAGGCACGTTCATAAAATGATAGGATTCCCCATTGTAGCTGAAATCATATCCGTTTTTCACATTCACATTATCGAAGTTGAACACCGTGACTAGCTTAAACACCGAAAACCCTGCCCCCTTCACCTTGGCCTGTATCTGGTCTATGGATACCTTGCTGCCGCTCTTAAAGGTAAGGGCAAAGACATTGGTGTTCAGGTCAGGTTTTACGTCCTCGATAAAATCAAGGGTGCGCAAGGCTTTCTCGGTGGCAAATGAGCACATGGAGCAGGTAAGCCCACTCACAGATAACTCGGCGGATTTGAACTGGGCTTTGGCCTGGCTAGCCCCAAGAAAAATAATGATTAAGAATATATAGTATTTGATCGTTTTCATTGGAAAATGGACATAATAAGCGTTAAAAATAAGAAAATCTTTGGAAAAAGAATGGGTAACTGCTTATTAAACTCAGATACGCAGGTTATTGTATGCTAGGTACAATCCATCTTGGGCGATGGGTGGGCCCGAATCCTGCTCAATTTCATGGCCAACACTGGCATATTCATGCGCTACAGTGTAAACAACCACTTGGGCTAATTTGCCCATTTCTTTCGCCCCATCTGGTTTGGCAACTGCAGAAGGGGTGTGGTCATTTTGAAGTTTTACCAACGTGACCTCATCATGGCAACAAGGCTTTTTTGATGTTTTCGAACAGCAGGGGTTCTTTGGAGAACAACTCGCATAAAAACTGATGCCCGACCGCTTGTTGCAGCAATAGTGCACACCGATAACGATGCCCGTGGATAGGGAAAGGTATATCAAACCGAGGACTATGGCAGAGAGCTTACGCATTGTGTATAAGAGAACAAATATAAGGCCAAATGATTCCGTTGCACAATCTTAATATTGCCAGCCCAACCATTATCCGTATTTTTGCTCGTTACAAGAAAGCTGACCATGAAAAAATTTTTGATTTTTCAGTTGGGTATCTTGTTTGCTTTTACTGCTTTAGCGAACAACAAAATGCCCCAGGTAGGGCTGGCCTCCTATTATGGTGCAAGTGTCAACCACCACCGTGTAGCCTGTGGGGAGCGGTATTGTAAGGACAGCTTCACGGCGGCGCACCGGTCCTTGCCTTTTGGCACATTCCTCAAGGTTACCAACCTCAAAAACCATAAAACCGTCATCGTTCGGGTCAATGACCGAGGACCGCACCGTAGGCACCGCATCATAGACCTTTCCTACGCCGCGGCATCAGAGTTGGATTTCGTGAAGTCTGGTCTTACCAAAGTAAAAGTGGAACTCGCATCGCTGGATGAAATCGCCGCATCACACTCCAAATGCTTTGATTCCATACCGAATGATACCCTCGTACGCAATTCCGCCATCAAGGCATTGGCTGATACGATCTATACAGACAAATACATGATACAGGGAGGGGCGTATGGGGCGTTGAAATATGCGGTATTTATAAAAAAGATGTTGGTAGATAGCGGTATTGGAACGGTGTCCATTTTTACCAAAAAAACTGGGCGAAGGCACCATCGGTCACATATCATTTATAAAGTAGTCATCGGACCGCTCAACCGGCCCCAAAAAGACAAGGCTTTGGGCATATTAAGAAAAAAGAATATCAATGGATGGGTGCGTGCCATTTGAGCTATTTCAATTATCCTTAACTTTCAGGCTTTATATTTAGGATCGCAATTGGATGAAAAGGGTATTTACATTGGGTGTGCTGGTTATTATTTTGCTTTCGGGGTGCAGGGCAGACATCAAAGATGACCGTGTGCGGCAAGAATCGGAAAGGTCATTGGAAATAGCCCTCGATTATATCAAGCAACAGCGCGAATTGCATGAGTTTGACCTGACCCGCAAAATACGGATGGCCAATGATAAGATAAAGCGGCGGCAGGGGCAGATAGGCATCGGGAACAAAACAGATGCCGCACTTCTGGAACTGCAGTATGAAAAAGCCAACTTGGAAAAGAAATTGAACGTGTTGATTGCCAATACCGATGCATCCACCAAGCACATCAAAGAAAAATGGGGCAAATACAACCAAAGCCTTGATGCGATGCTGGGAAACATGGAAGACTATCTGAAAGGCATTCCCATAGATACCGATACCCTGCCCAAAAAGGATAGCCTTCCAGCAAAGTAAGGCCCCAAAAACAATTTGCCCTATATTTGCGTCTCCTCAAAATAAACAAATACAATATGGCACTCAAACCAGGCGATAAAGCACCAGATTTTACCTTATACAGTTCTGACAAAAAACAGGTTTCCCTCAGCGATTACCGTGGCAAAAACGTGGTGATCCTGTTTTTTCCGTTGGCATTCACCGCTACTTGCACCAAAGAGCTATGTGGCATCCGCGACAGGGTATATAATTTTGACGGACTGAATGCCGAAGTGATAGCCATATCTGTTGATTCCCCACAAACCCTGGCCAAATGGAAAGAATTGGAGCATTATGACTTCACCATGCTTTCCGATTTCAATAAAGCCGTATCCAGGGCTTATGATAGTATTTATGAGTTGTTTTCGTTGGACATGCATGGGGTATCCAAACGTTCTGCCTTTTTGGTGGATGGCGATGGAATCATCCAATATGCAGAAGTACTTGAAAATGCCACTGAAATACCTAATATGGATGCCATAAAGGAAAAGCTGCAATCATTGGCTGTTGCCTGATCTGCGTGATTTTTTCATGGCACGTTTTATTTTCCGCCGCTTTATGTTCAGGGCTTCCACCCCGAATGCAAACGCCATAGCAACGTATAGATAGCTTCTTGGTACTTCCACGTCAAATCCATCCACTACAAGAAGGAATCCAATAACCAGCAAAAATGCCAGGGCGAGCATTTTGATGGAAGGATGTTTGTCAAATACTTTATTGAGTTTCGCTGAGCTGGCCAGCATGATGAACATGGCAATGACCACCGCGGCGATCATCACGGCTATGTTTTTAGCTATCCCTATCGCCGTGAGAATCGAATCAAAAGAAAAAACAATATCAATGACTATGATTTGAAATATGGCAGAGCTAAGGGTAGGACGGGCATTGTGCTTTTTGGTTTCCTTGGGCACTGCGAGTTTTTCATGGATTTCAGTCGTGCTCTTGTATATGAGAAAACCACCACCGAGCACCATGATCACGGTATGTGCGGTAATGGTATGCCCAAATACCTCGAACAGCGGCTGCATCAAGTGGGCCAATGACGCGATAAGGAACAATAACCCTACCCGCAGCAGCATGGCAATGGATAATCCGGTGATACGGGCTTTTGACTGAACATTTTGTGGCAGCTTGCCCACAATTATGGCCACAAAAAGCACATTATCAATGCCCAACACTATTTCCATCACGGTAAGCGTAAGGAGGCTCAAAAGATTGTCAACGGTGAATATATTGTCCATACCTATAGCCATATTGGCTAATAAGGGGGAAAATTAGATAAATTTTCCTTCAAGGCTTGCTAATGGCCCGGTTTTCAAGTGCAAGTCAGTGCTGATGCACCATTTTGGCCCGGGGAACAATATTTGCGAATGTATGCGTCTCGAAGGCATCGTAAAGCACATTGGCGATGAAGCGATGGCAATCTGCACTGAAATGAACCTTGTCTTTGGCGAAGTGTTCCTCGCCAAGATGTATGATGTTCACATAATGGATGTCCTGTTTGGCGCACTGTTCCTCAATATAATAAGAAGTCTTTTTGCAGGCGATGTTCCCCATGAGGGAAGTGGGGAACTGCTGGGTGGACAATACTATCAGTTGCACGTTTTTTCGCGCGCACAGGTCAGCCACTTTCACAAGCTCTTGCATCACATAGGCTGGAGCCCAACGGTACAGCCCCATGAGTTTTCCGGCCAATAAATTGAGGTCACGCAGCCCGAAACGGCTCTTTTTCTTATATACATATTCGTTCAGGGTATGGTATTCGGTGAGTTTTTTGCTCCATTGCAGCTTTCTTTGCCACAATGCTGGGTGCAGGGCCCAACTCACGCCGCCTTGCTGGTTTTCATACTTTATAAATGGCTTGTGCAAAGGCATGAGGGGAAACTGCCTGATGACCAGGAAAAGCATGTCCAAATTGTTTTTATCCATAAACCTTTCTGCCTTTTCCACCATGGTATCAAAGGTCAGGTATATGCTTACGGCTTGGTGGTGGGGCCTGTCTTGCAACAGCATAGAAAAGACTTCATAGTAAAATTCGTCCTTGGCAATTCCTTTCTGGTTGTTGATGCATCCACCAAGGAAACCGATATGGATGGGGTCTTCCATATTCAAATATAATGTTCAAATAGCAAATGCTTAAAATTGCTGTAGAAATCTTTATTGGCTATTTGATCCTTTGATAGGTATCCTCCATGTTGTCCTGTACCACATGGGCTTCTCCATTATCCAGTGTTTTCAATACCAAGTCTTCATCAAGCGTTACAATCCGGTAAGTCCATCCCACGGGTAGTTTCAATCGGGTCCCCATATGATCCAATGCGGCTTCGTTCATGCTGGTATCCAATATTTTGGCATAGCTCTGCATGATATAGGTATGTTCTGGGCTGGTGAGTTGATAGGTCTTTTTCCCTTTTTCAAAGATATACTCCGTAGAGCGGCGGATGGTATTTTCCTGATAGGGTTTTGATTTTCCGTTCATTACAGTTTTGAGTGGAATGGGCAGGGTGGCCCGTTCCACCATCTCCAGGCCATGCATTTTTACTTTTGGCGGAGCCTCGTTGCTTTGCCCGATAAAATCCATCATAAACACACGTGGCCCATTCATCAACACCGCTTTGGCACCCAAAGAATCCTTGATCTGCTTTGCATCTATGGCATTCCAGGTTTCGGCTGGGCAGTGGTTGCAACCGAGGGTATTATATACCGTGGCGGTGAGGTGGCGGGCAGTGCCTTTCACTACCAATATTTCGCAATAACGTTGCCCCCGAACATGGTCTGCACCGTGAATCTTATTGTCTTTTTGGATGGACAAAGAATTACCACCGGCCCAAGCAATTAATCCTAGGGACGATATTACGGCTATTACTGTATTTCTCATAGTGTGATGTTTTGGGTTATGTGGTGCAAATTATTGAATTATTCTTATCGAGTTTTTGATTGGCCCTAATTGACATATAAATTAAAATGCCTATATTTGATTTATGTCTGCCAAAGATACCAAGCATATCCATCTGGCCATGAGCCACCCATGTAGCAAAGACTGGGGAGATATGCTGCCCGATGCCGAAGGAAGGTTTTGTACGTTTTGTCAACATAAAGTGATTGATTTTACCGGCAAAAGCGATGCCTTTATCTTTGATACCTATGCCAAAAGCACGGAAAAGGTTTGTGGGCTTTTCTCCGATGTACAGTTGAACCGGAATTATTATGCCCCGGCAATTTCAGTATCCTCATTCAGGAGGCATGGACTTATTGCGGCTGCCGTAGTTTGCCTGGCAGTTGGAAATTATGCCAGGACCGATGCGCATTTTGCCATACAAAATGTTCCATACATATCTAATCCGTTTAAACTTAAAGGCCCGGAATCATTGAAATTGAATCCAGCCAACGATTCTATAACAGTAACGGGGGTCGTTGAATCCAAGAAAAACGGTGTTCGGTTGGATGATGTGCGCATTTATCTAAAATCATCCCGGGATATCCAGACTATATCAAGTGGAGGAGGACACTATGAATTGAAAATCCCAAAGTCCTTATTGGCTAAGGATTCTTCCATTGTTTTCAAATTGACGGGCTGGCATAAAAATACCTTGGTCATAAAACCCAATGAAAACACCTACCAAAACACTGTTTTACTAAAGCGGAAAATGCATTATTGGCCAGATAAAGACAAACCCACCCACCGTATCTGGTATAAAATCGGGTGCCCGGATAATTTTGGTGGGAAATAGAAGGATCAAGTTATCTATTCAATCTTCTTGATAAAAGCCACTATGATCCCCGCCTCTGCAAAACCAGCTTTTTTATGAAATTCACGGCTTTGCATATTGTCAACATAAGCATCTGAGCCCATTTCCTGGCAGCCTTGGCTCTTTGCCCATGTCTCTCCATGTTTGATCAAAGCCTTCCCGATCCCTGATCCCCTGTAGGCAGGCTTTACATATACTCCTTCTACATAGCCCACGGGGCTGCTGTCCGATCCTTCCACATAATCGGTTCGAATGGAAAGGTTGATAAAACCTATGGCTTCGTCTGTATCAGACCGGCAGATAAAGTTCTTGTTTTTAGGATCCTTTTGTAGGCCGAGCAATATCTCCGGCATGTCTTCTGGTTGTTCTTCGGGCCAGAGGTCAATCGCCATTTCCAGCCAATCGGTAAAGTCATTTGGGGTTATTTCAAAGATGGTCATATCGTGGGTATAAGCAAGCAAATTAAGCAATATCATGTATAGATTCTCTATTAGGCGCCTCTAAAAACTTTGCTTGCCTCATCGTCTCCTGGTCTTTCTTAAACAGGCAATTTGCAAAACAGGAAGCACATGGTTATCTGTACCTTAAGCGGGTCCCAAAGCATGACGTTGAGGCCAAAGGCGCAATGGCAGAAGATATATCCGCTTTCCATGGCAGCGTGATGTGTAAACCACCTCACCACCCCTGACCTTGCGGTCTTCCCCTCCTGATCCCAGGAGGGGAATTTGCCCAGCCAATTTGTCGGTTTCAATGCGGCTCAACACTATTTACCCAATACCCTTTACCCAGGAAACGAACCCAGAACAATTGTTGCAGATCGATCACATTTTCAAAACTGTACTCCCAAAAACACATCGAACATCGTACTTAAGTGGAATAAGAGTTACAAAAGGTTTACGCTTTTTGGGCATTTTAGCGAAATGTAAAACGTTAAAAGGCTGACTGTAAATATATTAACATATAGCCCCCTAACAAAAAGTGTAAACCCTGTAAACCCACAAAGGGAGGCCTGAAGGACCGGTTTCCAAGTTAGATATCTTTGATTTCGCTACATGGAATCTGCATGGGCACAAAAGAATTGCCGTGATTTTGATCGGTTATAGCAGGTTGGCAGAGATTTTGAGGAGGTAAAGCTTCACTAATCCCTATCTTTGCGCTCCCATTGAGGTATATGGATATAGAGAGGTATAAAGAAAAAGCAAACCAGGTAATCCAGGTAGTGCGGCCCATGCTGAAATATGCATGGACTGGCTTTAGGCGCTTCTTGCGGTTCTTCAGGACACCGTTTCCCGAACATCCCACGCCGGTTTTTTGGCTGAAACTGGTGGGAAAAAAGATGCTGGCGGTGTTGCTGGTGATATTGGTGTACTTTTTTATGGTGGACATCAATTTCTTATGGCTTTTTGGGAAATCACCTTCGCTGGATCAATTAGAGAAACCCCAGTTGGATATGGCCTCCGAACTATACACCAATGATGGTTTTTTGATCGGGAAATACTACAATGAAAACCGTACCCCGGTGGAATATACCCAGATATCCCCTTGGCTCATCAAGTCGCTTGTTGCCACCGAAGACGTTCGTTATTATGCGCATTCTGGTATTGATTTCCGTTCATTGCCATCGGTATTGGTCTATGCCATACGAGGCACCAACCGCGGTGCCAGCACCATTACCCAACAATTGGCCAAAAACCTCTATCATACCCGGGAAGGCGGCTCCAAAGGGTTGCTTGGTTTTATACCGGGCCTGAATACAGCTATTGAAAAAAGCAAGGAATGGATGACGGCCATAAAACTGGAGCGCCGGTTCACCAAAGAGGAAATCATAACCATGTACCTGAATACGGTTGATTTTGGTGCCAATGCATTTGGGATCCACACCGCAGCAAAGACCTATTTCAACACTTCGCCCGACAGCCTAAATATCGAACAATCAGCCCTCCTCATCGGCTTGTTGAAAGCACCCACCACCTATAGTCCAGTAAAGCACCCAAAAAAGGCAAAATCGCGCAGGAATATCGTGCTCAGCCAACTCATGAAATATGACCAGATCACCAAAAAGGATTTTGATACCTTGCGTAAAAAGCCCCTTTCGCTAGCCTACCACATGGAAAGCAGTTTTGATGGGCCAGCCACCTATTTCCGGGGTGTTCTCAACAATTATCTAAAGGACTGGTGCCAAAAGAATGGATACGACCTATATACCGATGGCTTGAAGATTTACACCACCATTGATAGCCGAATGCAGGACTATGCCGAAGAGGCTATAGAAGAACACATGAGTGACTTGCAAAAGCATTTTTTTGAACAGTACAAAGGCCAAAACCCTTGGGTAGATGCCAAAGGAAAGGAAATCCCCAATTTTATTGATTCCATCGCCCGGAAACTCCCTGCCTATGACTGGCTGAAAAAGAAATACAAGGGCAATGAAGACAGCATATTTGCTGCCATGAACCGACCCAAGGACATGACTGTTTTTTCATGGCATGGCGAACATGATACCTCACTGAGCACCATGGATTCCCTGAAATACTACAAGCATTTTCTACATACCGGGTTTATGGTGGAAGATCCCTTCAGTGGGCAGATAAAGGCCTGGGTAGGAGGGATCAATTATAAGTATTTCCAATATGACCATGTATGGCAGTCAAAGCGTCAACCAGGCTCTACGTTTAAACCGATATTGTATGCCGCAGCTTTTGAGAACGGTTGGGGGCCTTGTGATACACTGAAGGATGTGCCCGTGACGATCCGCTATACGGAGAAAGGGGAGAAAAAGACTTGGAGCCCCCACAATGCAGACTACAATTTCAGTGGCTCAAATATGACATTAAGACGGGGTATGGGCAAATCGGTGAATTCCATAGCGGCCCAGGTCATTGAAAAAATAGGTTGGACAACGGTGATTGACTATGCCCACCGCTTGGGTATCAAAAGCAAACTGGATACCGTACCGAGCGTGGGTCTGGGTTCCAGTGATGTTTCGGTGTACGAGCTCACCAGTGCCTATTGTACATTCATGAACCACGGCGTATATACAGAGCCCTCCTTTATCACCAAAATCGTGGACAGGAATGGCAAGGTGCTGCATGTCTTTAACCCAGTCACCAAAAGGGCCATCAGCGAAGAAACCGCCTATCTGATGACCTATATGCTAAAAGGAAGCATGGAAGAACCCGGGGGTACCGTGCAGGCATTGTGGGCCTTTGATCTTTTCAAGGGGGCAGGCAATGAACTGGGTGGCAAAACAGGCACGTCATCCAACCATTCCGATGGATGGTTTGTGGGCGTGAGCAAAGATTTGGTAGCAGGTATGTGGGTAGGAGGTGAAGACCGTTGTATCCACTTCAAAAACTCTGCCACGGGCGAAGGTGCCAAAACCGCACTCCCCATCTATGGTAGGTTTATGGAAAAAGTATATGCTGATAAAAGCCTAGGCATCACCATGGGCTATTTCCCGAAACCAAGCATACCCATCACCAAACCATGCAACTGCCGGACAATCTTGCCCAAGGATTCCACCAAGATTTCACCTAAAGACTCCATCAAAGGAGCTGATGGGGTGGATTTTTAGGGAGTTTATTCTTTCACTACCCGTTGTACGTATTCTTGCAATCCATTGCTGATTTTCAGGAAATAGATGCCCTTGCTTTGTTGGGATAGGTCAACATCAATAGTTTGTAGGTTGACTAAGCCAGTCAATTGCTTTTTCTGCAATACCTTTCCTAAAACATCATATACCTTTAATTCACCCATGTTTTCATCGGTTCCTGCCCAAGCGATATGGAAGATGTTTTGGCCAGGGTTGGGGAATACATTCAAAGTATGTGCGGCGGCCAGACTGTTGTCAATGCCTGTACCAAGGTTATCCGTGGAAAGGGTATCCATGCTTCCTTGACTCAGGTTGAAATAGCTGCCACTCGCACTGGTTTGCAGCTTTACGGCGCGTACCATATAGAAATTCTTACCGTGGAGCGCATTAGGATCAGTAAAAGTAGTACCCGAAACCAAGTTGGTACTCACCTTAGTAAAAGGCTGACCAAAACCGCTGGAGCGATATACATAATATCCCACGACTCCTGGATCAGGTGAGGCAGTCCAATTTACCGTCATCACCAATTTTACATGGCTCAAGGTTACCGCACTTGGAGGTTGTACCGTATGCATGCGCAAGGTAGGGTCGCCCATGAGGGCTACAATAGCGACACGATCTGCCGAACCCATAAACTCGCTTCTGAAATAATTGGTATAATCAGCAAAACCATTGGTATACTGGTTGCAATTGATCAACATACTATAACCAATATTGTCCCCCATGGCCATGTGGTGAAATTGATATTGCGGGCGTCCATTCCAGCAGTTGGTTAATATTAGCCCTTTGGATGCGAGAGGTGCCCGCAAATAATTATCGGTTTCATTCCAATCGCCAAAATAACTGCCAAACAAGGTTGTGAATACTGTTTGAAGGGAATCTTTTGCAAAATCATTGGTGGTAGAAATACCCGAACAAACGGTGAAGGAGCCAGGCCCACACCCATATGACCAAAGATAACTATATTTAGAAAGGGTGGTTTCCCATTTGCCAGTATCGGTTATGTTTTTAGCACCAAACATCGGTGCAAAATTTTTATAAGCGGATGCGCCAAACGCCTCCCCACCAAGTGTCCCAAAATTGTCCGAAATAAAACCCCGTTCCTGCATTTGTATCTTTCCCATACGCCAAGCATGATCCTTGTCTAAGTATCTTTTAATCAAATCCTGTTCAGTATATGGTTTAAATGCCGGCAAATCATACATATCTACCCTTCCCACCTGTAGAACCAGGTCTGCGGGCATCACATCTTGATCGAATTTGCCATCTTCCGGAACATTATGGTTCTGAATAAATTCGCCCAATGTGTCAATTATGGTATTGTCAGTCCAAGTCCCATTCATATCCCCATAATAAGCATCTGCGGGCCAAGCTCCTTCATGTTGGGGAATATGCTGGTCTATTGGATTTAAACGTGCCCCATATAAGGATTTTAATGAGGTATCACCCCCTGAATAAGGAACTGGGATATGACCCAATAGAAATACCGCCTTTACATTATTCTTATCAGCGTTATAATCCCCTTCGATTAACGCATGTATGTCAGTAACTTTATCGGTTGTATTCACGCCGTGGGATATTACGCTCCAACCATCATTGGTCATGTCTAGCAAAAGACGATCGATTTCAGTTTGCAAAGTCGGTAGAAATGTCTTGTCGTAAAGAAGAATGAGTTTTCCCCTTGCTTCCGCCAATGGAACTTCAATTCCCGAACTTATATAGCCATAGCCGTAATAAGTGTTGCTTTTTATGGTTTTTACAAGTTCGTATTCATAATTGACTCCAACTGTAACCGCCTTATCTACATATGATGTGTCAGTAGCTGTCAAGGTCGCCAACGCTTTTTTGGGAAATAGCCCATCAGTTTTAAGCTTCTTATAAATATAACAATTGCCAACATTCACATCCTTGGGCCAAACCAAGGTGATCTGGGCCGGGGATTTCTGCACTACGGCACTCACCCTTATGGCATAGTCAATCACTTTTTGCCCAAAACTGGCTGAGAAGCAAAGAACAAAAACAATGGAAAAGTAAATTTTTTTCATGCAGGGTTTATTTGTTGCGTTATTCAGAGGCTAAGTTAAGATGATTTCTGGGAATGGCAATAATGCCCATAGAAAACTTGGTCTTTATGCAAAGGTTCCGAAGTGATCAGGGGCAATGTGTCAATGAACTATGTGAAAAATGCAATATCCTACAAGGAAACCCTAGTGCTGGTTGAAAACGTACTGGATAATATCCGCACCCATTTTCAGGGCTTCCTGCCGTTTGTTTTCCGGGTCTTTATGTACTTCGGGGTCTTCCCATCCATCACCTATGTCACACTCATAGTTGTAGAAACAAACCAACCGTCCATTATAGATCAGGCCAAAACCTTGTGCGGGTTTGCCATCATGCTCATGTATCTTGGGTACCCCATTTGGGAAAGGGTATTTCTGGTGAAAAATGGGATGGCTATAGGGCAATTCGATAAAATCAAGCTCGGGGAACACCTTTTTCATGGCAATCCGTACGTAAGGATCCATGCCATAGCTATCGTTGATATTCAGAAACCCTCCTGCAATTAGGTAATTCCTTATGTTTTCTGCTTCAGAACTGGTGAAGGTGATCAGGCCATTGCCAGTGATGTGCACAAAAGGATAATTGAATATCTCTTTGCTGTCAGGTTCTACCACATCTTCGTTGGGCGCTATATTGGTACCCAGGTTTTTGTTGCAGAATGCTATCAGGTTGGGCAGGGAAGTGGGACTCACGTACCAGTTGCCGCCGCCATTGTATTTCATTCGGGCTATCTTCACCGTGGAGGTGGGTAGCTTGAACGCACTCAAAACCAAGAATACAGCAATTACAATTACAAAACGTTTTATCATATAGGGCCTATATCGCAGGGAAGTTAGGGATATTTATGGATTTGATCTTGCAAATATCGTTCCTAAGCCATCTACCGTGCCGGATAACGCCCCCAAATGCCTATCTTTGCACCATGCTATCGGTTTCCCACCTGTCCATTCAATTCACGGGCAATTACTTATTCAACGATATTTCCTTCCTGATCACCAAGAACGATCATATCGGCTTGGTGGGCAAAAACGGCGCAGGGAAATCCACCTTGCTCAAAATATTGTCAGGCTTGCAATCCCCTGAAAAAGGCGATGTCTCCAAGCCAAACGATTTCAGCATCGGCTACCTACCCCAGGAAATGGAGCACCAGGCCGGGCGTACCGTGTTTGAAGAAGCGCTCACTGCCTTTGCCTACCTACAGGAACTGGATGCCAAGATCCATAAAATAAGTGATGAGGTTTCCCATTATACCGGGGACACGCATTCCGACCATTTCATGGAGCTGATCACGCACCTGCACGAATACCAAGAGAAATTCGGGCTCATGGGTGGGTACGAGATGGAAAGCGAAACCGAAAAGGTGTTATTGGGCCTTGGGTTTAACCGGGCCGATTTTGAAAAACAGACCGAAACCTTCAGTGGGGGCTGGCGTATGCGTATAGAACTCGCCAAAATCCTGCTTCAAAAACCTGATGCCCTGCTTTTGGATGAGCCCACCAACCACTTGGATATTGAATCCATACAATGGCTGGAAGGGTTTTTGAAAAGCTATTCGGGTGCCGTGGTGCTGGTTTCGCACGATAAGGTGTTTCTGGATACCATTACCAACCGTACCATAGAAATAAGCCTCGGCAAGATATACGATTACAAAGCATCATATAGCCGATACCTGGAACTACGTGCCGAAAGGAACGAGCAGACAGTTGCTGCTTATGATAACCAACAAAAGCAGATCCAGGAAATGGAGCGGTTTGTGGAGCGTTTCAAAGCCAAAGCCACTAAGGCAAAACAGGCCCAGAGCCGGGTAAAAGCACTCGAGAAAATAGACCGAATAGAAATAGAGCAGGAAGACAATGCAGCCCTTAGGTTCCGTTTCCCAGAACCACCGCGCTCCGGGAAGGTTGTGATTGAAGCTAAACACCTCGTGAAACATTATGGGGACAAACTAGTGCTCAACAACCTGAATTTTGAAATAGACAGGGGAGACAGGGTGGCCTTTGTTGGCAAAAACGGCGAAGGGAAGTCAACCTTGTCTCGGATATTGGCGGGGCTAGAACCCTATGAAGGCAAATTCATTACGGGTCACAATACACACTTGGGCTACTATGCCCAGAACCAGGCAGATGCTCTGAACAGCGATAAAACAGTATTTCAAACCATTGATGATGCCGCAGTAGGTGAAATGCGGACAAAAGTACGGTCGCTGCTGGGCGGGTTTTTGTTCAGCGGCGATGCCATTGACAAAAAGGTAAAAGTACTATCAGGTGGGGAAAAGGCGAGGCTTGCGTTGGCAAAATTGCTGCTGGAGCCAATCAACCTGCTTATTATGGATGAGCCCACCAACCACTTGGACATGCGCAGTAAAGACCTGCTGAAGGAAGCATTGATGAACTATTCCGGAGCATTGGTGATTGTAAGCCACGACCGCGATTTTCTACAGGGACTCACTTCCAAAGTGTTCGAGTTCAGGAACCAAGTGATAAAACCTTATATCGGCGATATCTATGACTATCTCACTGCCCGGCAAATAGAGACCCTCGACGACCTGAACATAAAAAAGGCCGAAGCCAAAGCAAAAGAAACCCCTCCACCTGTAGAAAAGAAACAGGAGCCCCCGGTGAACCGTGACGAGAAAAAGCAGATAGACAACAAGAAGCGGAAGGTAGAAAAAGCCATTGAAGCCCAAGAAGAGAAGATTGCCGCATTGGAAAAGAAAATGGCCACATTGGAGGCTGAGCTTAGCGAACCAGGCAATTTCAGCAAACAGAATACCATGTTAAGCGACTACCAGAAACTTGAAGCCGAGCTAAAAAGGGAGATGACGGCCTGGGAAAAGCTGCAAGAAGACCTAGGCTATTAAGGCCTGACCGTTCCCAACCTAGGGGATATTTTGTGGTCGGTTTGGTTTTCTTTGAATAATTTTTTTGCTTTGTGTAAAATAACCCCTCTGCGGGTGCGTTATCCCTGTATAAATAATACGCCTATGCTGAAAAGCTACACACCCGATGATCTCCTGCTCTTGATTTATGACGAATTGGACGATGCCGAAAAAACAGAAATCCATAAAGCGCTTGAGGCAGACTCCAATCTCAATCAGATATACCAAATGCTGTTGCAAGTAACAGGGAGCCTGAATACGTTAAGTTATGAACCAGATCCCAGCACGATAGAAATAATCCTGGAACACTCCCAGCACGAAGAGCATTTCCACTAAGGAGTGCTTTTCTTGATGTTTGCTTTCTGATGGTTATTTGTCCATACAAAGCTCGGTAAGTATTCTGTTAGTTGACCGGGGATGCACAAAGCAGATATATTTATTGTCTGCTCCTTCTTTCTTTTCTGCTTTTATCATTTCAAACCCATTGGCTTGCAGTCGGGAGATCTCAGCATCGATATCCTCCACTTCAAAAGCGATATGATGGATGCCTTCCCCATTTTTTTCTATGAATTTGGCAATAGCACTGGTTTCCGTGGTAGGTTGCAGAAATTCTATCTTGGTTTCTCCTACCTTGAAAAACGATACAATGACCCCTTCGCTTTCCACGCTTTCGGTTTTCAACAGGCCTATTTCAGATAACAGGCCAAACATGTTGTTGGCAGATTGAAGGTCTTTTACGGCAATGCCGATATGTTCTATTTTGGTAAACATCTTATTGAGGTATTACAGTCATGCTTCCTTTCATTTCAACAGGTATTTCCATACCGGCATTCTTGCCGCCACTCATTGACATTTTTGCTTTGATGGATTCATCGGTATGGTACCGTATAATCTGACCCGTTGCTTTGTCCACTTCTATTTCCCCGTCCTGGTTGCCTTCCACACTCAATTTTACGCCGAGATTTTCTATCCCGGATAGTTTGGCAGCCGATTCAATTTTGGAATCCACCTTCAAAACTATGCTCTTTGCAGTTATGGATTTTACTTTATAGGTAGTTTTAGTGACCATGGGCAAAATCCCGGTTTGCGTATTTTGCGCAATGGTCCAAACATCCCCTTCTGTTACCACTTTGTTTGGATACAGATTGAAAACCGAACCGGTAAGCGTGATCAAGCTGCTGTCTCCAAGTACTTTTTGTAGGATGGCACGTTGCCCATCGGTCGTCCCGTCCGTTTCTTTCATGGCCTGTATCAAGCTGTCCATTCCTTTGAAAGATATGATTTTGCCTTCGGAGCTTACCATCATGCTTATTTTTTGGTTTTTTAGGGCGGAAATGATCTTTCCGGCTTGGGTACTTGTATCAGGCTTGTCAGTATCAAAACTGATGCTATCTGCCCCCGTTCCCATGTTGGTCTTTGCCAAGAGGTGCGAAAACAGTGTGCTTATTTTCATGATGCCCGAAGGGTCTACATCATCCACATGCATGTCCAAGCGACATAAAACGACGGTATGGATCATTTTGCCTCCGCTCAATATACCCCCACCCATATTTTGCTCGTTTTTTAGGAGGTAACTATAGTTTTTGCCTTTTGCCAAGGCGAGTTTCAGCAGGCACTTTTCTGATGATGGGTTGGAACAGCCATAGAAATAAACGCTGGCAAGCACAAAGGTCATCAACTGGGTATATCTTCTCATATAGCGGCTATTGATCATTCAATGATAGGATATTAAATCGAGCGCGCCAAACAATACTACATAAACAAAGAGGACGGCAAATTATGATATTGGCTAATTATGTCAATAATGAATATCTTTGGCCCGCCTCATACTCTGGCACTACAATAAAACAATTATGCGCCTCAAAACATATTTTTTTTGGTTTATCCTATTGGTTCTCTGCCCAGTTTTGGCCATGGGACAGCACACGCAGACTTTAGAAGGGAGGGTAACCGATAAGGAAACCAAATCCCCTTTGCCCGGAGCATCGGTCAAGGTATTGGACATGGGGATTGGAACGGTGAGTGATAGCAATGGGTACTACAAAATAGAAAATGTGACCGTGGGCAAGCATCCCGTACAGTTTGCCTATCTGGGCTACCTGAACGTGACGATACCTGATGTGCTGGTCACCTCAGCCAAAGAAGTAGTCTTGAATACGGATATGGAAGAATCTGCCAATGAAACCAAGGAAGTAACCGTTACTGCCAAAAGAGACCATGTGAACGAAATGGCCTTGGTGAGCAACAAAACATTTGACGTGCAGGAGGTAGACCGATATGCGGGCAGTCGATCAGACATTCCCCGTATGGCATCAAATTTTGCTGGCGTGCAAGGTGGTGATGATTCCCGGAACGATATCATTATCCGTGGCAATTCACCGGAAGGGGTGCTATGGCGGCTGGAAGGCATTGACATCCCTAATCCCAACCATTTCAATATTCCGGGCACTACAGGTGGCCCGGTGACCATGCTCAACAATAAAACCTTGGCCACAAGTGAGTTTTTTACCGGGGCTTTCCCAGCAGAATATGGCAATGGCGTGGCGGGGGTATTTGACGTACAACTGCGGAATGGGAACCCCGACAGGTATGAGATAACCGGGCAATTGGGATTCTTGGGCACCGAACTCGCTGCTGAGGGGCCTATTTCTCAAAAGGATGGTTCATCGTTTTTGTTTGCGTATCGTTATTCAACGTTGGCCTTGTTCGAGGGCTTGCATATCAATATAGGTACTTCTTCAGTGCCTAACTATCAGGACTTGACTTTCAAACTCAATTTCCCCTTGGGCAAAAAGGCCGACCTCAGTTTTTTTGGAGTGGGTGGTTTGAGCAATATCAATCTGATTGTGAGCACCCTCCCAGCCAATCCATCAGAGCTATATGGAGAAAGTGACCGAGACCAGTATTTCACTTCCAATACGGGTATCTTGGGGGCTGCATTCAGCTATAACATCAATGCGACTACCTATACCAAAATAGTGGTTGCCGAAACAGGAAACGATATTATTGCCAACCATAATTATGTGTTCCGGGATGCCAGTTTGAAGGTTGATTCCCTCAAAAACATACTTGGATACGATTACAAAACCTCGGCCACCTCCGCCCATTGGTTTGTAAACAAGAAATTCAATGCACGTAATGTGCTTCAGTTTGGGGTGATCAATGACCTGTACCACTTGAATTTTGTGGACAGCAGCCGCCAATACCCCGTCACCAGACCAGATTGGCAGTACCGCGACCGATTTAATGGCTATACCGACTTGGTTCAAGCCTATATCCAGTACAAATACCGCCCATCAGACAATCTTTCCTTCACGGCGGGGTTGCATGCCCAATACCTCACCCATAACGGCTCAAAAAGCCTGGAACCCCGTGCCGCCGTAAAATGGATCCCCAACAACTCCAATACGCTGAGCTTGGGCTATGGCCTACACAGTGAGATGCTCCCTTTTTATCAGTACTTTTCCTATGTGCCTGCTGCACCATCTGGTATGGCGAATATCAATACTGATTTTATCCGCAGCCATCACATTGTGGCGGGGTGGGACCATGGTTTCAGCAATGTGTTCCATCTCCACGTAGAAACCTATTACCAATATCTGTTCAATGTGCCGATAGAAACCAGGCAGGGTTCATCTTTCTCTGCGCTCGATCAAGGATCTGATTACTCAAGGACTTTCCCTGATACATTGAAGAACACGGGCACTGGGTACAACTACGGGCTAGAGGTTACGCTTTCCAAATCGTTTTCCAATGGGTACTATTTTCTGTTCACAGGTTCTGTTTTTGATTCCAAGGCCAAGGGGAATGATGGGGTGTACCGCAACTCCGACTACAACAGTCATTTTGTGCTGAACCTATTGGGTGGGTATGAACGGAAAATCGGCAAAAACATCACCCTTATCAGTGGGGTTAAAGTGACCTTTGCCGGAGGAAACCTGTATTCGCCGCCGGATATGGCTGCTTCCAATAGAGTAGGTGATTATGTCCCCATCGACAGTTTGAGGAATACCCTTGAATTCAAACCCTATTTCAGGACAGACGTAAAACTGGGCATCAGGATCAATGGCAAAAGACTTACCCACGAAATAGCCATAGACCTGGTAAACGTATTCAACACCGTGAACGTGCTTTCCTATACCTATAGCATACCTATTGCCGGCCAGGGACAATTCAG
>Ga0206962_1108_pt1 | contig 27841 bp, 19 predicted proteins | sample Alteio_BWOrgHeat_27_FD_153241 | JGI IMG/M metagenome (GOLD analysis project Ga0206962, IMG submission 153241) | Enriched cells from forest soil in Barre Woods Harvard Forest LTER site, Petersham, Massachusetts, United States -... | ecosystem: Environmental > Terrestrial > Soil > Temperate forest >...
CTCCTATCCCGGTTAGAGTTTTTTGGAATTCACCCTCCAGTTAATGTTTTTTATCTCTTTTCTATTCTCAAAATTTGAGAACCTCTGCAGATTACTAAAATAGGACTAAAAATGCCTATTGACAGACTGTTAAAAATTTGAAACAGGGAATTTTGTGTTTAAAACGGATGAAATTTGCTAGAAATTAAGGATTCCGGTTTAAGGTAAAAATCGGGTTAGTGGTTATAAATTTCCGGGTGTATTTGGTTATTTAACCCTTGATCAAAAAGATCGGGTATGATATTGGGTCAATGCTTATATATTTATATAACTATCTCTTCTTCTTTTTTGCCGCTGCTTTCCTTCCTTGGCCCAACGTGTGCCCCAACACATGATTGCTTCTTATCTGGGTATAGCACCTGAATCGCTGAGCAGGATCAGGAAGCAGGTGGTAAAAAAGAAATAAATCTTAAGGTTTTACAGGATTGGCAATCGCCTCATTAATAACACGCATGATAGCCGTGCGTGTACCCTGCTTAAGCAAGCGGTTATCGTCAGCATCCGGATAAACCCTGTTAGACAGAAATACATACACCAGTCCGCTAGCCGGATCGGCCCAGGTAATGGTTCCGGTAAAGCCCTGGTGACCGAAACTGAGATACGAAACACAATCACAAACAGGGCTATCTTTTTTAGGATCGGTTTCCGGTTTATCAAACCCGGCTCCTCTTCTGTTACTTGCGCAAAACTGACATTTGGTGAAATCATTCACCGTGGCCGAATCCAGGTAGTGGGCCCCTCCATAGGTTCCTTTATTCAAAAACATCTGCATCAATACCGCCACATCATTAGCATCTGAAAAAAGTCCGGCATGGCCCCCTACTCCACCCAGCATGGCGGCACCCTGGTCATGTACATCTCCTTCAATCTGTTGTTTTCTGAATTTCAGATCATATTCCGTCGGAACAATCCTTTCCAGATTGAACCGGGTGCGTGGCAGATACCCCAGTGTGGCCAGCCCTAGGGGTTTATAAAAGATACTATCCATAAACTTGTTGAGAGGCTCTTTCTCCTTGCTTTCAACAATACGTTTAATAAAATAATATCCCAGGTCGCTGTAATTGAATTTACCACGTTGGCCCATCGGCGACCGAAGTAGCTGTTTAAACATTGTATCCGGCCATGCCTTATTGATATACAGCCTGTCGGCCACACGAAGCGGAAAAGAATCACTTTTTGTTTTGCTGTAAATACCGGGTTTATATTCCCCGTTCTCCATGGTGCGGGTCCAGAAAGGAATCCACGCTTCCAACCCGGCCTGGTGTGCCATCATTTCCCGGATAATAATATCCTGTTTATTACTACCTTTTATTTCAGGCAAGTGTTCACTCAATCTGTCATCCAAACGAACCGCTTTCTCATCCACCAGTTTCATCAATGCAGGAGTGGACGAAAGAATTTTAGTGACCGAAGCCAGATCATAGATATCATCGTTTTTTACCCTCTCCTTTTTTGCATACGTATGATATCCGAATGATTTGCGATAAAACACCTTTCCATCTTTCGCAACCAGGATCTGACATCCGGGATAGGCCCTATTCTTTATTCCCCGAAGCGCCAGGGTATCTATTTCTTTCAGTTTTTTAGGATCTATATCCACTTCTTCCGGTACAGTATATTTTAACCGTACGGGAGGACCCGTGTTAATCCCTGTTCCGGCAGGGAAACGTGATGAAACACTTACCGGGATTTTGCCCGATGCTGATATTCCCCCGAAGATGAGGGCAGCAGAAGAGTTTTGTGTATAGGTACTCCACTCATAGGAAAGTACTACGGATTGTGCTTTTTCCACTTCCTTAAACAAAGTCAGTAAATACGGATTGGCAAAAACATCTACAATAACATGTTTGTTTTTCATGGAACAAACCGAATCCAGCAGATGTCGGCACAGATCCCCTAATCCAAAATCTTTTTTAGGTACATTATTCATGTTATTCACACACAGAATAATGGTATTGTAGGGCTTCAGTTTTTCAAGCAGGGAATCAGCCAAGCCCGGTTTAGCATCCTTATTAATTCCGAAATGAGCCACCGAAGTATAATTGTTCAGCATCTCATCAAAAGCGCTGGGGTCTTCATATCCCAGTGATACAGCGGCTATCTTAAGTGTATCAAGTCTTTTAAGCGGCAGCAGATCCTGATCATTCTTCAGCAGGGTCATGGCAGCATCGGCCAGTTTGCGGTTAAGCAAATCAGCTCTCCGGTTGTTCAAATCCTCATATAGCTTCTTTAAGGGTATTTTCTCCGTTTTATTAAGCCCGCACCAATACTTGGCCCGAAGTATCTTTTTACAACGCAGATCTATCTCATCCTGGGTAATAAGTCCCTGATCCATTGCCTTCTTTATTTCGTCAATGGCGGTAGGTACATCTTCAGAAAACAGTAACACATCGTTACCAGCCAGCAGTGCTTTCAGATCCACAACACCCGGAGCATAAAATTTAGAAACTCCTTTCATATTCAAGGCGTCAGTAAAAACCAGTCCTTTAAAGCCGAGCGTATCTTTCAGTAATCCGCTCACCACCTTGTGGGAGAGGGTGGCTGCCATATTTTTAGTGGTATCATAACAAGGAATATTCAGGTGAGCAACCATGACACTGCCAAGGCCCTGACGAAAAAGTTCTTTAAAAGGATACAATTCCAGCGTATCCATGCGCTGAGCACATTGGTTTATTACAGGCAGTGTTTTATGAGAGTCACTGTCGGTATCACCATGCCCTGGAAAATGCTTGGCATTAGCCAGTACACCGGCATCCTGCATCCCTTTCATATACATAGCCGCTTTGCGGGCCACGAGGTATTTGTTTTCTCCAAATGAGCGATTACTGATTACCGGATTATTCGGATTGTTATTGATATCCGCCACCGGTGCCAGGTTTACCTGAATACCGATGCGTTTGCATTCCCGGGCAATTTCCTTGCCCATGTAATAAATCAGGGAATCATCCTGAATGGCACCTAACGTCATCTGACGGGGAAACTGAACCGTGCTATCCAGTCGCATGGCCAGCCCCCACTCTCCATCAATGGAAATAAGCAAGGGCACATCCGACAGCCCCTGATACAGATTTGTTAGATTGGCTTCCCGTTTAGGTCCACCCTGAAAAAAGATCAATCCTCCTATTCCATTTTCGGTAATAAGCTTTTTGATCTCGTTTACATGTGCTTTATCCTTGTTGGAATAGGCTGCTACCATAAAAAGCTGACCGATTCTTCTTTCCGGAGTCAGGGTCTTAAAGACAGAATCCACCCAATGATTGCTGTCGGTATTGGCAAAAACAGGGTCGCCGGGCCCTTGCTGGATAGTAAATGCACTTAGCAAAACAAGGATGGAGGCAATCAACAAAAAAGGGTAAATACGCATAGGGTTTGTATAACTCCTTAAAATTATTGAGAATAAATACTTCTATTTCAAAGAACCCTTTCACTTATCAACATACCCTATTTAATTACTACTCTTAAGCAAAAAGACGTAAAAATCGGGATTGGGAATTTATAAAGGAGTTATCTCTTGGAGAATGTTATTCAGGATTGATATTTTTAGTCTATGACTAAAATAAAACAAACCGGATATATTACTTTCTTAAAGGAAGTGAAGGATAAAGTTCAGCAAGCCCGTCTGAAGGCTTTAAAAGCGGTGAACAAAGAATTACTGGCTTTATATTGGGAAATAGGCCGCATTATTTTGGTAAACCAGCAAAAAAACGGATGGGGCAAATCGATTGTTGAAAAGCTGGCCGTTGATTTGCAATCCGGATTTCCAGGCATGAAGGGATTTTCATCGCCTAATCTCTGGCGAATGAGGAAGTTTTATCAGACATATACAAAACTCGCACCACTGGTGCGAGAAATTAGCTGGAGCCATCATGTTATCCTGTTTGAGAAAGTAAAGACAAAAAAAGAAAGAGACTTTTATATGCGTATGACCAAAGAATACGGGTGGTCAAAGAATATTTTAATTCATCAGATAGAAAACATGACCTTTAGAAAATTTCAGACAAATCAGACAAATTTCGATAAAGCCATTGCCGGGAAATACAGGTATCAGGCTAAGTTGGCAGTTAAAGATGAATATACCTTTGACTTTCTGGAACTTTCCAATGAGTATGATGAGCGTGAACTCGAACTCGCTCTTCTGAGAAATATTAGAAAATTTTTACTGGAGATGGGAAGCGATTTTACCTTTATCGGTAATCAATACAAGCTCCGGGTTGGAAATGAATTTTATTATATCGATTTACTGCTTTATCACCGAAAACTAAAATCATTGATTGCTATTGAGTTGAAAGCAGGCAGATTTAAACCGGAATATGCCGGCAAAATGCAATTTTATCTTACCGCACTAAACAGAACAATGCGGTATAAAGATGAAAATCCGTCCATCGGAATAATTGTATGCAAAGAGAAAGACAGAACGGTAGTAGAGTTTGCTTTGAATGAAACCAGAAGTCCTATCGGAGTTGCTCAATACGCTTTGAAAAGGTCATTACCGAAGAAAATGAGAGACTTTCTGCCTACGGGGACCGAAATAGCCAAACGCCTGAAAATTCTGGATGAGTGGCCCTCTGAAGAGGGGGGGCAATCCCTCCTTCATGAGCCATTCGAATTATTCCAAAAGATGTCTGTTTTGACAACTCCATCATCATATAAATATCCGCAATAACCCTTACCTTTGCATTCCTCTGAAAAAAGAGGAAAAACAACGAAATTATGCCTGATATTATCCGGCTTTTACCCGATTCCATTGCTAACCAGATTGCGGCCGGAGAGGTGGTTCAACGACCCGCATCGGCGGTAAAGGAATTGCTTGAAAATGCCATTGACGCAGGCTCTGATCATATCATGCTTCTGGTCAAGGATTCCGGCAAGACCCTGATCCAGGTAATTGACCAGGGAAGCGGAATGAGTGATGCGGACGCCCGAATGAGTTTTGAACGTCATGCTACTTCCAAAATCCGCCATACCGACGATTTATTTGCCATACAAACCAAAGGCTTCCGGGGCGAAGCCCTGGCATCCATAGCGGCTATAGCCCAGGTGGAATTAAAAACCCGGAAATCGGGTCAGGAACTGGGCACCTGCATTCTGATAGAAGGCAGTGAAGTAAAAAGCCAGGAAACCTGTGCCTGTGCAGAGGGTACGAGCATTGCGGTTAAGAATCTGTTTTTTAATGTGCCGGCCAGACGCAATTTCCTTAAATCCGATGCCGTAGAGTTTCGTCATATCATGGATGAGTTTGAACGTGTTGCCATCGCTCATCCGGAAATTACCTTTGTATTTCATCATAACAACACGGAAGTTTTCAATCTGCCTAAATCCAATCTCCGGCAGCGTCTGGTTGGTCTTTTCGGAAATCCATATAATGCCCGTTTAGTGCCGTTGGAAGAGCATACGCAGATACTGGGGATGACTGGTTTTATAGGCAAACCTGAATTTGCCAAACGAACCCGTGGAGAGCAATTCTTTTTTGTAAACCGCCGCTTTATACGCAATGCTTATCTGCATCATGCGGTTCAAAGCGCATACAGCGAGCTCCTGCCCAAAGATGCATTTCCATCCTATTTCATCTTTCTGGAAGTAGATCCGAAAACCATTGATGTAAATATTCATCCGACAAAGACGGAAATCAAATTTGAAGACGAACGATCCATTTATGCCCTGTTACGATCGTCAGTCAAAAAATCACTGGGGCAGTATAACATCGCTCCTTCTCTTGATTTTAATCAGGAAATGAGTATTGAGCTCCCGCTTAACCCGGAAAACAGATCGGTGAAGGCACCGGAAATAAAAGTGGATAAGAATTTCAATCCGTTTAATAATGAACGGAAAGAGAAAGATGCTCCCCAACCTGATTATTTTAAGACTATTTCGTGGGATAAGCAATATTCTAATCATTCATACAATCAAAGCGATCTGTTAAAAAAGCAGGAAGAAGGAACGGTTGAGCAAAATCCTCAGGATAGCCAGCATACCCTTCACGGGGAATGGACAGAAGAAACAGAGGCCCATACGGAACATAAAAATTTTCAGTTGCATAACAGGTATATTTTAGCTCATATCAAATCGGGATTCCTCCTCATTGATCAGCAGGGAGCTCACGAGCGTATCCTGTATGAACGTTTTTTGGAAGCGATGAAGGAGCAGAAGGCTTTTTCACAAAAGAATCTTTTTCCCGAATCTATTCAGTTCAGTGCCGGAGATATGATTTGTATTAAGGCCCTTTTGCCTGATTTGAATGCCATGGGTTATGAAATCAATGAATTTGGAACCAATTCGGTTGTTATAAACGGGGTGCCTGCCGCTTTGACAGAAACAGATCCGGCACAGATATTGGAGGGATTAATTGACGAATACAAACACCATCAAAGCGAATTCAGACATAACCAGAAAGAATACATTGCACGTATGATGGCCAAAAAAGCGGCTATACCGAGTGGCAAAAAACTGAGCGAAGAAGAAATGAATCATATCGTTGATGAGCTCTTTGCCTGTACCATGCCCTACTCCACTCCGGATGGAAAACCTGCCGTATTGACATATAGCCTGGAAGAATTGGACAGAAGATTTAAAAAATAAAAACACTAACTCATCAAAATCTAATTATCTAAAATTTCAGCTTTGGATTACCAACAACAATACCGACCTGCGGGATTTCGATTACTCCCTCCCGTTGTAAAAAACATTCTGATCATTAATGTGATCATGTTTCTGGCTTCTCTGGCATTTAAATACCGTTTTCAGATCGATCTGCGTGATCTGCTTGGCTTGCATTATCCTACATCCCCTTCTTTTCACTGGTATCAGGTATTCACGTATATGTTTATGCATGAAGGGTGGGATCATATTTTCTTTAACATGTTTGGAGTCTGGATGTTCGGTTATGTGCTTGAAAACTACTGGGGCCCCCGCCGGTTTATCATTTTTTATCTGGTTACTGCTTTGGGAGCTGCTTTTATTCAAACGTTATATACCGGGTATCAGCTCCATACGATTACGGAGGCAATTAATAATTTCAGCCCGGAAGAATACCGTAAGGTTATGTCGCATTATTTCGAAGATCCGGCTATTCTTAACAATGCTTCAATAGCCAATCTTTCCGATCTGATGGGGCTTATCAGAAATGAACGCTGTATAGGAGCTTCAGGTGCACTGTTTGGTATTCTATTGGCCTATGGAATGATATTTCCGAATACAGAACTCATCATGATTTTTTTTCCTATCCCTATCAAAGCAAAGTATTTTGTAGCTATTTATGCCGGTATTGAGCTCTTCTCGGGGCTCTCTCAGGTAGCTGGCGATAACATAGCTCACTTTGCACACCTGGGTGGCGCACTATTCGGAGTCATTCTTATTCTGATATGGAAACGAAACCGTAAATTCTTTTATTAAGTTTTTTAGCAAATACCATGTTCAACGATCTCAAAAATACATTCCAGCTTAAACACAATGGCCTGAACCGGCTGATTGTTGTCAATGTCATTGTTTTTGTTTTAGTGAACCTGATCGATTTTATACTCCGTATGTCAGGGAGCTGGTTCAGGCTGGAAGAGGTATTGATGCTTCCTCCCACATTTTCCGGATTCATTGAAAAATTCTGGACGCTCTTTACCTACATGTTTACCCACATGGAATTCGGGCACTTATTTTCCAATATGTTGTGGCTTTATTTTCTGGGATCTGTTTTCAGCGAATTTATGGGCAGCAAACGTCTTGTGGGGCTTTATCTGATGGGGGGATTAAGCGGTGGAATCCTTTTTCTGATTATCAACACGCTGTTTCCCAAAATGCTTGTTTTAGGCCCCATGCTGGGTGCTTCTGCCGGTGTAATGGCTATTGTAATTGCTACGGCAGTATATGCTCCTAACCTTCAAATGATGCTATTCGGGGTATGGCCTGTTAAACTGAAATATATTGCACTCGCCAGCTTTCTTCTGACCAGCGTACTGGATATCGGCACCAATACAGGGGGTAAGATCTCGCATATGGGTGGGGCTCTTTTCGGTCTTGTCTTTGCCCTGCAATACCGGAAAGGCAAAGACCTTACGCGTGGCGCTATAGAGATGCTCGAATCCCTTCAGCATCTGTTCAGAAAGAGAGAACGAAAAAACGTAAAAGTTGCTTACAAAAGACCTGTTTCGGATGAAGTCTATAACGAGACAAAAGTGAATGAGCAGAAAAGAATGAATGATATACTGGATAAGATTTCACGTTCCGGATATGAAAGCCTGAGCAAAGAAGAAAAGGACTTTCTCTTTAACACCAGCAAAAAAATGTAATCCGGATGGAACAGCCCCCGTTTGAGCCATCGGATAATAAGACCCAGGAAGGGGCACCGCCTAAGAAAAGATTTCGCTGGAGTAAAATTGTACTGGGCATCAATTATGCTTTTATTCTTTTGTTGTGTTTCTCGTATCTGGCTCCTTACATCAGCCCGCGTATATTCTGGCCATTGGCCTTCTTTGGAATTTCGTATCCTGTTTTTTTAATCATCAATTGTCTTTTTGTCCTTTACTGGTTGCTTCGCCGCCGCATCCGCTTTTTATATTCCCTACTGGCCATTGTTATCGGATATAATACCTTGTTTGCTTATGTGCAGGTTCGTTTCAGCAAAACACCGGAAAGGGCTGTGCATGCCAAACACAAATTGAAAATCATGAGTTTCAATACGAAGCTTTTTGATCTTTACAATTGGTCGCATAATATGGAAACAAGGAGTAAGATTTTTGATCTGCTTAAATCCGAGTCATCTGATATTATTTGCATGCAGGAGTTTTATAATTCCGACAAAGGTCATTTCCGTAATCTGGATACGCTTGTTAAGCTACAAAGAGCAAAGTATTCGCACACGGAATATATGGTAACACTTCGTGGTACGGATCATTGGGGCATGGCCACCTTTAGTAGTTATCCGATTGTGAACAGAGGGATGATTGATTTTAACACCAGAGGAAACAACAGTTGCATTTATACGGATATACAGATTGGTACAGATACGATACGGGTATACAATGTTCATTTGCAAAGCATGCATTTTAGCGACAATGACTATAAATTCATGGAATCAATCCTGGATGTTAAAGATCTGAACGAGCTGGAAGGCTCGAAAAGTATTCTCAGGCGGATGAAATGGGCTTTCCTGAGAAGAGCCGGACAGGTGGAGATTATCAATGAACACCTGCGTAATTGCCGTTATCCGGTTATTATTTGTGGTGATTTTAATGATACCCCTAATTCATACTCCTATCATACTTTGAGCAAAGGGTTGAAAGATGCCTTTTTGGAAAGCGGCTCTGGTTTCGGGCAAACTTACTACGGCAAATTCCCTTCTTTCCGGATTGACTATATATTGCATAGCCCTTCTATCTTTTCCTGGGATTACAGAACCATTCATACCGATCTGTCTGATCATTTTCCAATTACCTGTAACATTACGCTAGATCCTTAACTTATCAGGTAACGTTCTGCATCTATTTCACTATCAGGAATTTCCCCTATTTTTTTGATTGTTAATAACCTCACCTTCAGGCACTTTTATCATTTTATTATTTCTTCGTAATATTGTTTCTTAAAATCATCATCCTATGATAAAACGGATTCTGGTATTCACATTTCTCGCTTGTAGCCTTCTTTTATCCCGAAACACTTCTGCACAATGTTTAGAGAGAGGCAACTCCATTATTGATCTTTCTGCCAGAATAGGTGATTACAACGACATTTATCATGTCCATAGTGTTTCAGGTGCATGGTCAGGCCGTTCAGGAAGCGCTATCTACTCACTAGGCTACGAGCTGGTTGTTTTCAAATGGCTGGGGGTTGGGGCACAATTGAGATACGACAAATACATTGATTCCGCTACTCAAAAACAAACCACGTTTAGTTTTAATGTACCCGTGTTGTTCAATATCCATATTGTACATACTACTCATGTTGATTTATATGCCGGTATGGCCTTTGGCCTTTCAACCGTCAACTATTCCTCGAACGATATTACAGCATCCAAATACAACGGTATAGGTAGCCTCTATGATATTCATGCCGGGTTCCGCATCTTTTTGGGCGATCATTTCGGAATATCAATTCCCATTTCTTATACCAGCTTCAGCTATCCCAGCCTGAATTACAGCAGTCCGAGCACCAGTATTAACAACTGGGCCGATCTTACACTGGGGGGCCTTAATATAGGCCTTGGCCTGAACTATAAATTCTGACGTGAACCAAGAGTCGTTTCCTAAGAAACATGATCCTTTTGAAGCACTCCGGATACCCGAGTTCAGTTATTTCATTTTTGCCCGTTTTTTTCTCACGCTTGCCATACAAATGCAAAGCGTTATTTATATGTGGCAGATTTATGCCCTCACCAAGGATGTGTTGTTTCTTGGTTATGCAGGACTTGCAGAGGCCATCCCTTCCATACTGATTGCATTATTCTCCGGACATATAGCCGACATTATTGATCGTAAGCGAATTATCCTTACCGCAGGGCTGGGCCTGGCAATAACGGCCATTGTCTTTTCCTGGCTCTCTTCGGGGTCTGTCATTTCCGATCATCATTTCGGCACACTCCCTATTTTTGGCTTGATTGCCTGTATTGGTATTATCCGCGGTTTTTTAGGACCTACTTTCCCTGCCTGGATGGCTCAGATTGTTCCGCGTAGTCATTATACCAATGCCGCCACCTGGAACAGCACCATATGGCATATTGGTTTTATTGCCGGCAATACAATTGGCGGGCTGCTCTGTATGTTTACATTATCCAATGCATACCTGACAGTCTTTATTACCATTCTACTGTCTCTTGTCTCTGTATTACTTATAAAGCCCAAAAGTCTTCCGCTCAGAGAAAAGAAAGAATCTTTACAGGAAAGCCTTACTGTAGGGCTTCGTTTTGTATTTAACAATAAGATCATTCTGGGGGCGCTAAGTCTTGATTTATTTGCTGTCCTGTTTGGCGGGGCAGTGGCCCTATTACCGGCATTTTCAGATAAGATCCTGCATGTAGGATCCATGGGCTTTGGCATCCTGAAAGCTGCACCTGCAGGAGGTGCTGTAATTACTGCTTTCCTAATGGCTTATATGCCTCAAAAAAAGAATGCAGGAAGAAATCTTTTGATTGCGATTGCCGGGTTCGGGATGGCTACCATCCTTTTTGCTTTATCCGAAAATTTTTATCTGTCTGTTTTTTTCCTTTTCCTGACAGGCGCCTTTGACAATGTCAGTGTTGTTATTCGTCACAGCATACTGCAGTTGATGACTCCCGATCATATGCGGGGCCGTGTTTCGGCAGTGAACAGCATCTTCATAGGATCTTCCAATGAAATAGGAGGATTTGAATCGGGAGTGGCTGCCCGATTGATGGGGCTTGTACCTTCCGTTATTTTTGGGGGAGCCATGACCATTGGGATTGTTTTTATCACGGCCCGGATTGCTCCTTCTATACGGAAACTGAATCTGAAATCAATCGAGTAATCCATCGTCTTTCTATCAACAACATAGATCATTTCAAATAAAAAAGCCCCGGTCAGAATTATCTGCCGGGGCTTTTTTGGAAAAAGAATCTTATTTAATCACAACAAATTTACCGGACAGTTTGCCGAAGCTGGTAGTGAGTGTATAGAAATAAGTACCGGCAGCATATCCACCTAAATCAAGGTGTGCACTATGCTGACCCATAACACTTGTTTCTTTTACACTTCCCATGTTTTTACCGCTGATATCGGTAATCTGGATCAGAACATCGCTTGTTTTATCCAGCGTGTAATTGATCGCAACTGTTTGTGAAGCCGGGTTAGGATAAGCAGAAACCAACGACATACCCAATGAATTTTCCTTGATACCGGAAGATCCGGCAAGAATATTCAAACGGATCATTGGCAGGCTATTAATATAGCCCCATGCTGGAGGAGCTGAACCTGCAGTATACACATACGTAGTCTGGATAGGTTGTTGTGTTTGTTTGTCAACACCAATCATCACACCCTGAGGTAAAGAAGAACCAGAGCCCGCAATTTGACCGGTAGCTGCAACGGCTGCAAAATAGGTTCCGGGAACAACTGGCAATCTAACTGGCATAGTGATCCAGCGACCCAGACTGCCTTTGGAAGAAATATTCATAACCGTTGAAGAGGCTACAGTATTAAATCCTCCTGCTGAATCAAGGCGAATCAACACATATTGCATGGTAGTTCCAACCGCAGAAGAAGTATCAATAAATGCAGAAATACTTGTAATACTAGCAGCCATCGGTAACTGGAATACATTGGCAATCATCGATCCGTCTGCATCACCACCTGTATAGTCAACACTTCCAATGGTACTGGCAACAGGAGTCATTCCATTGTCACGTGCAAAAACAGTATCGGAAACAGAGAACATTTTGGTAACCGAATTATTCATTGTATCAGCAGGATTTTCAATCTGTGTCTGAGAGATCTCAAAACGAGCTGTGTAGTTGGCAGCCAGTGCAGCAGGATTAAATGCAGGCAGTGTATCAAACAGGGTGTCTTTTGCTGCATAAACAAGTGAAGCATGAATCGGGCCGGTTTGACTAAATACGGAAGATGATGCGTTACGAATATCGACCTTCAGTTTATTGTTGGTTTGTGTAGCAGTTCCCTGGTTAGAGATAGCAGCGCGGAATGTCATAGGCACAATTTCGCTTACTGGTGTCTGGGTGTAATATCCTCCACCCTGATATCCGAAATCGGCATATGCCATATCCAATGAAAGATCATTGGCAGGAATATCCGTTAAAGCTACATCATCCACCATCCAGGAATAAGAACAACCGGCACCAGTTCCAAGAGTGCTTGGACTGTAGAATTCAAAACGAATCCATACGGTTGCTTTTCCTCCGGCAACAGCCGAAATATCAAGCTTTATCAATGTAGGGTTATTCGCACAAAAGTCGTTAACTGCCAAGGCTGCATTAACAGGATATTTGGTCCAGGTGGTACCATTGTTACTTACGAAAATGAATGTGCTGTCGATGTAACGGCGGTATTGTTCCTGAAAAGTAAGTGCAATGAAGTTATGCGCACTGCAATTGATGGCAGTTGCATTTGTAAGATCCGCTATCTGATTGCCGCTGCAATCATTATCAGAATCGAATGTAGCAAAACCATTTGAATGAGTGGTGGAATGAATTGGTGTTATCTTGAATGATCCTACCGGACCTACCGTATCAATTTTCCAAAGACCTGCTCCTGCCTGAGCAGACATAGTCCAATTTGTTTTAACAGAGAAATCATCCGACCAGAAAGCGGCCAGTGTTGCTGGAGGAGTTACCATTTGGTGCCCCTTGCTTTGTACATTACTTACAACACCTTTCCTTACTGGGGAGCGAGTCGCTTTGATTTTTCCAGGTCCTTGCTGACTGTACACTGACAATCCAAGAGCCAGGAAAGAACAACACATGATAATTTTTTTCATGATTGTATTTTCGTTTTAATGGTTAATAATAAAGTAATTCAAAAATTGCCTCCTTTGTAAGAAGCAATAAGTTAATTACAGCTGATTTTATTGTTGGTGGGTAAATTTACAAAAAAACGAATGCATCCCTCCTCTTACCTAATCAATAATAGCAGGTGATGCAGCAGACCATCGACGTATAAAGGAAATCTCATTAAAATACAATACAAAACTTATTTAAAAGAAAGCCCGAACACTATGTCCGGGCTTTCTTTTAAAACATAAAGGATAATAACCGATTATTTGATCACAACGAATTTGCCGTTGAGTTTACCAAAATCAGTTGTAATGGTATAGAAATAAGTTCCGGCTGCATAACCATTCAGGTCAAGATGCGTGCTGTGCTGACCAACAACACCCGCTTCTTTTACAGTCGACATATTCTTACCGGTAACATCTGTTACAGAAATAACCACATCGCTTTGTTTGTTCATGTTGTAGTTAATCGCAACACTTTGTGTAGCAGGGTTTGGATAAGCAGACAGCAAGGACATATTCAGTGTATGTTCTTTAATTCCTGCAGGGCCAGCCAATAAATTCATACGAATCATAGGCAGGTAAGTGATATATCCCCATGCTGGAGGTGAAGAACCGGCCGTGTACACATAGGTAGAACGTATAGGTTGTTGTGTTTGTTTATCAAGCGCTATCATAACACCTTGTGGAAGAGCTGTAGCAGAACCGGCAACCTGTCCTGTAGCAGCGATTGCAGCCACATAATTTCCGGGTACTACAGAAATAGGCGCTGTAAGCGGAATGGTGATCCAACGACCCAAACTTCCTTTAGATGTGATGTTCATAACTGCCGAAGTAGCGATTTGGTTAAACCCTCCTGCAGAATCTACACGCTGAAGTATATATTGCATGGTGGTTCCTGGGGTGGACGCAGTATCTATAAATGCAGATATAGAAGAAATGGTGGTTGGAGCTGGAAGTAAGAACAGATTTCCAATCATAGAACCATCGGCATCACCTCCTGTATAATCAACACTACCAACTGTTCTTGTACCGAGCGTTGGCAATATTCCATTATCTCTTGCAAATACGGTATCGGATACAGCAAATGTTTGAGTAATGGAGTTGTTCACAGTATCTGCAGTATTTTCAACCTGAGTCTGGGAAATTTCAAAACGGGCAGTATAAGAAGCTACCACGGCATTAGGAGTAAATGCAGGCAGGGTGTCATACAAGGTATCAGCAGCTGCATACGCCAGTGAAGGGTGTATTGGACCGGCTTGATTATAAACGGAAGTAGAACCATTTTTGATACCTACTGTAAGTTTAGTATTGGTTTGAACCGCAGATCCCTGATTGGAAATAGCTGCACGGAATGTCATAGGAACAATCTGGCTGATTGGCGTTTGGGTATAAAAACCACCACCCTGATACCAAAAATCAGAATAAGCCTGATCCAATGAAACATCATTTGATGGCATATCCAGCAGTGACACATCATCCACCATCCAGGAATAACCACAACCGGCCTGTGAACCCAATGAACTTGGGCTATAGAATTCAAAACGGAGCCATACGGTAGCCTGCCCTCCGGCAACGGAAGAAATATCCACTTTTGAAATAGTTGGATTTGAACCACTGTAGTCTTTAAACTGAACAGCTGTATTTACAGGGAATTTAGTCCAGGTAGTACCATTGCTACTTACATATACAAATGTACTGTCGAACCAACGACGGTAGTATTGTTGAAACTCCATAAATATATATGGATGTCCTGTACAGTTGATAGCTGATGTTGTAGTCATGTCAGCAATCTGATTTCCGGAACAATCATTGTCGGAATCGAATGTTGCAAAACCATTGGCATGAGTAGTGGACAGAATTTTAGGGATTTTGTAAGCCCCGATAGGTCCTATGGTATCGATTTTCCAAACCCCTGCTCCTGCTTGAGAAGTCATTGTCCAGTTTGTTTTAACTGAAAAATCATCCGACCAGAAAGATGCGAGTGTGGAAGGAGGAGTAATCATTTGACGTGTTCCTGTCTTCGCTGATGATTCACCACCTTTGGTAGCATAAGAACGCGGCTTGAGAAGCTTTATTTTTTCTGTTCCCTGCTGAGCAAAAACTGCCATACTCAGGAACAAGAATGTGCAGCCCATGATAATTTTTTTCATGATCGTGTTTTTGTTTTTTAAACTTGTTAATACTTCAATAATGCAAAATGCCCCTTACAAAGGTTTACTATTCAATAACTCAGGTTTAGGTTGGTGACCAAAGGTACAAAATTTAAGAGGATCTTTTTTCCGGTATTTTTCAAAACATCAGATAGGCCATTTCCGGCTTTGAGACTCCTGAATCATTGTATTGCATAAAAAAAGCCCCTTTCGGAGCTTTTTTTATGCAATGTGTGCCGTTTTCTTAAATACAGACCGATTTATACAACCTGTCTGTTAATTTTCTTGCTCCTCTTCTTCTCCTCCTTCATCAACTTCTTCATATGTAAATCCAAAGCATTCCATAAATTTTTGATGGTAGTAATCTGCCTTATCATGATCGGCAATTTGCTTATAAATACGTTTAAGGTTGAGATAAGCGGTAGACCTGATGTCAGTATCATCCTCCTCACTATATTCTATTGCCTTTTCAATCATTTCGACAGCGGTTTTAATATCGCTTTCAAAATCAAAATACAGTTTCCCAATGTTATTTAGTGACCTGGGGTGGCGAGGGTCGAGTTTCAATGCTTCATTATAATGGTGCATAGCCAGATAGTAATCGCCTGCTTCCTGTTTACAGGATCCGATGCCATAATGGGCCTCTGCTGAAGTGGGACTATCTTCCTGTAATTTCCTGAACCATTTTTCGGATTCAGGATATTGTTTGTCCATATAATACATTTTGGCAACCTGATTGGTCCAAAAGCTTTCTTCCGGTTCCAGCTCCATCGCTTTTTTGTAATAGGATATTGCCTGATTATATTCCTTTCTGAGGGAATGCAGATATCCCAGATTTTCAAAAGCCTCTATTTCCCAGTATTCCACCTTTGCTAATCGCTCGAAAACACCAATTGCTTTCTCATATTCGATCTTATTGGTATACAAATCCCCGAGATTTTTCAAACAATCCCCTGATTCGGGATCCAATTCAAATGATTTTTCATAATTCTGAATAGCCAGGTCATACATGTATTTACCTTCATAACAGGATCCCATCACATTATATGTTTCGGCTATATCCGTGGTATCCGGATATAATCCCAGAAGTTTTTCACAGGTTTCAATACAGGGGTCGAACTTTTCCTGTACATAATAGCATATTTTTAATGCATGCATGATCTGAACAGTATCCTCAGGATGATCTGTCAGTGCCTGATGAATACGTTTTTCGCAGAGCGTCCAGTCCATCGGATGGTAGCTCATCACATCGGAAAGGTAGGGAGGGAATGTCATAAAATGAATGTTTTGGTGAATTCCGAATTAAAGGTATTTCCGTCTTCTGTTGAAAACAACGGTATAAAGACGTATTTTATTTGTTATTTTTGGCGTCCTATATGTATGCACTGCTTAAAAAGGAGATACGGAGTTTTTTAAGTTCCCTGATTGGCTATGTGGTCATCACGGTCTTCCTCTTGATTACCAGCCTTCTTCTGTGGATAGTTCCCGGCGGGTCGAATATTCTGGAGAATGGATATGCCAATATCGACCCCTTGTTTGTAATGGCTCCCTGGGTATTTCTCTTTCTTATACCGGCCATTACCATGCGTTCATTTGCCGAAGAACGTAAAGCCGGAACCATTGAACTTCTTTTTACCCGTCCCCTGGCCGATATGCAGATTATTTTTGCCAAATTCCTTGCCGGATTCATCCTGGTTATGTTTTCCCTGCTTCCTACCCTGGTCTTTTATTATACGGTAAGTAAATTGGGGAACCCTCCCGGCAATCTCGATACGGGTGGTATGTGGGGATCTTATATCGGACTCCTCTTTCTCGGAGGAGCTTTCGTGGCAATCGGTATTTTTGCTTCTTCACTCACCGACAATCAGATTATTTCCTTTGTCCTGGCCGTTGTTTTTTGTGTCTTCTGTTTCATTGGCCTTGATATGGCCAGTTCTATAGAATTCTTTAGCAAAGCAGACAGCTTTCTTTTATCCCTAAGTATCAATACCCATTATATTTCTTTAAGCCGGGGTGTTATTGATACGCGTGATGTGCTCTATTTTGTAAGCCTGATTGCAGTATTTCTCCTGGCTACCAGAACTACCCTCGAAAGCCGTAAATGGTAATGAATGATGGAGAAAAAATTAAATAAAAAAAGAAGGGATCTGATCAACTTACTGTTGACAGTCCTTATTATCATCCTTCTCAACTTTATCTCTTCGTTCTTCTTTAAGCGTTTCGATCTTACGGAGGAAAAACGGTATACTATTTCGGAGCAGACCCGCGACATGCTTAAAAAGCTGGATGATGCCGTTTACTTCAAAATATACCTGGATGGCAAACTGAATGCCGACAATAACCACCTGCGAAATGCCACGCGTGAAATGCTGGATGAATTCAGAGCTTATTCACCCAATATTGAATATGAATTTATTAATCCTTCTGCCAATCCCGATAAAAAACAACGGGAAGCACTATACAAACAGCTGGTAGAAAAAGGGATTAACCCCAAAAACCAGGAAACCGGAATGGAAAACGGGGTATCCGAACAAATCGTTTTTCCTGGGGCTGTTGTTTCCTATCGTGGAAAAGAGCTTACCGTTCAGCTGATGAAAGATCAGAAAGGTCTGAGTGCTGAACAGCAGATAAACGGCTCTATCGAAGCACTTGAATATGAACTTTCCAATGTGATTCGTAAACTGCGTGTGCAGGTAAAACCCAAAATTGCCTTTATAGAAGGACAGCATGAACTGGATTCTTTGCATACAGCAGACATCACTTCAGCATTGTCTGAATACTATCGTGTTGAACGTGTTACCATTCATGGAAGCATCCGGGCTTTGATGGATACGCTTAACCGCGACACGTCCTTTGTTACCCGTTACAAAGCCATCATTATTGCCAAACCCGATAGTAGCTTTAGCGACAAGGACCAATTCCTTATTGATCAGTATATCATGCATGGTGGCAAAGTACTGTGGCTCATCAATCCGGTGCTCACCTCGATGGACAGTTTGAAACGCAACACCTTTACTTTTGCCATTCCCAATACCCTCAAACTGGAAAACATGTTGTTTAAATACGGTGTCCGGATCAATACCAATCTGCTCATGGATATGGAATGCGCCCGTATTCCATTAAATATGGCCCTTAACAGAGGAGAACCGAAATTCAAATTCCTGCCTTTTGTATTCTTCCCGCTCATCGGTCCTGCCCCGAATGACAACAACCCGATTATAAAAAATCTGGATCTTATCGAGTTTCGTTTTGTAAGCGGCATTGATACCATCGCTTCAAAAGGTATCAAGAAAACGATCCTGCTCCGGTCCTCCAGATACACCCGTACCATGAACACCCCTGCCAGGGTTTCTACTTCTATGGCCTATATGCCACCGGATGAACGTCAGTTCCGAAATTCGTATCAGCCGGTAGCTGTATTGCTGGAAGGTGCTTTTGAATCGAATTTCAAATACACTATTTCAACCGCCGTTAAACAAAGTAAGGAATTCGGGTTCATCGCAAATGGCAGACCAACGAAAATGATTGTTGTTTCCAGCGGGGACATTATTTCAAACGATATTGCGAGGGGACAGATCGTACCACTGGGATACGATCTTTATATGAACCAGCTTTTTGGCAATAAGAATTTTATCCTGAATTGTGTAAACTATCTGTGTGATGATTCCGGTCTTATTTCAGTCCGCTCACGCGAAATAACCCTCCGTCTGCTGGATCGGAAAAAAGTTAAAAACGAAGAACTGCAATGGAAATCTTTGAATATGATTCTGCCGGTTGTATTGGTATTGCTTTTCGGACTGATTCGGTATTATTTGCGTAAAAAGAAATATACTTCGTAGCTTTGCAGGTATCCCCGCTACTTCGTCCCCCTGATACCATCTTAATGCTAATGATCCAATGAAAAAAAACGGAATTGCCCTGCTTCTGGTTCTGTTATTAGGCGGAATTGCTTTCTGGCTGGTGCGAAAAAATGGCAACACAACGGTACCTAAAGATCTTCGTGATTTTGCATTAGCGGATACCGCTTCCATTACACGTATTTTTATTGCTGACAAGGCGAACCATACGGTTACACTCAAGAAAAACAAACCAGGTGATTGGACCGTAAATGATAAATGGAGAGCCCGCAATGATGGGGTTTTCAATCTGCTGTTTGTTATCAAAAACCTTGCAATAAAAAGCATGGTGGGCGTACAGGCTCAGGAAAATGTAATTAAAAATCTGGCGTCCGGAGCCACTAAAATTGAAATTTACAAAGGAGACAAACTTATCAGGATGTATTATGTGGGGGGTGCTACCCCTGATGACGAAGGCACTTATATGCTGCTGGCCGATCCGGACACGAAATTAAATTCAGCCCGCCCTTTCGTCATGTTTATAGAAGGACAGACCAGATATCTTACTCCCGTATACGCTACCAATGAAAACGACTGGAGAGATCGTACCGCGTTTTCTTACTTCCCTCCGGATATCCGCTCTGTCAGACTCGATTTTGTTCAGAATGGCGGACATTCGTTTGAATTGCAACAACCTTCTCCCAATCATTTTTCAGTACTTGATCTTGCCAGTAATGCTCCCCTTTCTAATCTGGATACCCTGAATGCAAGACAATACCTGTCTTATTTCCAGGGAATGGGCTTTGAAGCCTATCTGAATGATATGCCCGCAGAAAGGAAAGACTCGATTCTTACAAGCACTCCTTTATACGTTATGACAATAAAGGACAAAGACAATAAAACCTGTGAATTGAAGTTTTTCGGGATGGAACCACACCGCCTGGAAATGGATGCCCAGGGTAAACCGGAAAAGTATGATCTTGACCGTATGTACACACTTATTAACAAACATGAATTTGTAATCACGCAATACTATGTTTTTGGAAAATTAATTACTGATATTGAGTACTTTAGAAAAAAAGCTGGTGTTAAAAAGTAAGTTAAAACTAAGCTGGTAACGGTCCAATCCATTGGACTCATAAAATTAAATTTGTAGCTAAGCATCTTGCCTAATTACAGGCGGAGAAATTCAATCAATAAACCTGCGGATATGAAATTCATTGTTTCCAGTTCTACCTTATTAAAAAATCTTCTTTCACTTAATGGTGTTCTGAACTCCACCAATACCCTTCCTATCCTGGATAATTTCCTGTTTGAAGTAAACGGGAAGGATTTGGTCATTTCTGCTTCCGATCTGGAAACAACCATGACTACCAGCATGAATGTAGAATCAAAGGATTCCGGCAATATAGCCATTCCTGCAAAACTACTCATTGATACACTTAAAGCCTTCCCGGAACAGCCTCTTACCTTCTCTGTTGATCTGAAAAAATTCAGCATTGAAATCTCTTCTGATTATGGAAAATACAAAGTGACAGGACACAGTGGCGATGAATATCCCAAAGCTCCTCAGATCGAAGGCGGTTCATCTGTTGAAATTGCTTCCGATGCTTTGCAGTCGGCCATCAACAAAACACTTTTCGCCACCGGTAATGATGAACTTCGTCCTGTGATGTCAGGAGTATTTGTTCAGTTCAGCCCGGAAGGAGCTACGTTTGTAGCTACCGATGCACACCGCCTGGTACGCTACCGCCGCAGTGATATAAAAGCTGCCGGCTCCGCCTCTTTCATTCTTCCTAAGAAGCCGCTTAACCTTCTTAAAAACAATCTTGGGATGGTGGAAGGAAGTGTAAAAGTAGAATACAATGCAACCAATGCTCAGTTTGTGTTCGGTGCGTCACGTCTTATCTGCCGACTCATTGACGGAAAATATCCGAATTATGATGCCGTAATTCCTAAAGTAAATCCAAACAAACTGACCATCGATAGCAGTGCCTTTTTAGGTTCCATTAAACGGGTAGCCATCTTTGCCAACAAAACAACGCATCAGGTACGTCTGAAAATGGCGGGCAGTGAATTGAATATCTCTGCTGAAGACCTTGACTACTCGAATGAAGCCAACGAACGGCTCACCTGTTCTTACGCAGGCGAAGACATGGAAATAGGGTTCAACTCCCGTTTTCTGATGGATATGGTAGCTAATCTGGATAGTGATGAAGTTCATATTGAAATGAGCGCTCCTAACCGCGCAGGAATCCTGATCCCAGCCGAACAGGATGCTGACAAAGAAGATATTCTGATGCTGGTTATGCCGGTAATGCTAAATAATTAAGCGCCAACCAATAACAGGCCTTAAGAAAAAGAGCCAGAACGATAATATCGACTGGCTTTTTTTCTGCACCAAATCCAATATTTAGACTAATCTAAATATATATTTTATAATTACGATATTTTATTTAGATTTGCATAAATATTTTCATCATGCATTCCTTTACGGAAGAGAACTATCTCAAGGCTATTTATAAATTAATGGAAAACGACGGGCCGGAGGTGAGTACAAATGCTATTGCTGCACATATGAATACCCGGGCAGCTACCGTTACCGATATGATTAAAAAATTATCGGCCAAAAAACTAGTTCATTACACTCCTTATCAGGGTGTTTCACTAAGCACGACGGGTAAAAAAGCTGCTCTTAGCATTATCCGGAAACACCGCTTATGGGAATTTTTTCTGGTAGAGAAACTAGGGTTTCGATGGGATGAGGTACATGATATGGCTGAACAAATGGAACACATTCAATCACCTGAGCTGGTTGAACGTTTGGATGAATACCTGGGGTTTCCAAAACATGATCCGCATGGAGATCCGATCCCTGATGCCAAAGGCCGTCTTCCGGAAACAGAAGCTGCTTTATTGCTTTCTGCCCAAAAAGGGAAAAAATACAAAATGTCAGGAGTGATTGATCACCACGTCCTTTTTTTAAAGCACCTGGATGAAATCGGCTTAAAACCAGGGTGTATAATCTATGTAGATCAGATTACCTCGTATGATCTTTCGCTTCAGATAAGGATCAACGGAGGAAAGCCTCTGTTTATCAGTCACCAGATTGCAAGAAATATCCTGATTACTTCTTCCCGTTAATATGCATACAGACAGCAAATCCCTCAGAGAGGTTCACAGCAGTGTAAATACCGAAAAGAGCGGTTTCTGGAAAAAGCTGTTTGCATTTATGGGTCCCGCCTATCTCATCAGCGTCGGGTATATGGATCCGGGCAACTGGGCGACCGATATTGCGGGAGGTAGTAAATATGGCTATACACTGATATGGGTATTGGTATTGTCCAATCTGGTTGCATTACTCCTTCAAAGCCTGAGTGCCCGTCTTGGGTTGGTACGCGGGCTTGATCTGGCTCAGGCATCCAGGGCTGCATATCCCAAGGCTCTTAATTTTTTTCTATGGATAATGGCCGAAATAGCCATTGCAGCTTGCGATCTGGCCGAAGTCATCGGAATGGCTCTTGGGCTTAAATTACTGTTGGGTATTCCTATGCTTATTGGTGTCTCCCTCACTATTCTGGACACCTTTATCCTCTTGTTTCTGGTTCAATATGGAATGCGTAAAATGGAAGCCTTCATCCTGGGGCTTATCGCTATAATAGGACTAGGCTTTCTTTACCAGATGTTTCTTGCCAAACCGGTAGCCGGTGATGTTTTAAAGGGTTTGATCCCTACCCTGCCCGATCAATATGCCCTCTATATTGCTATTAGTATTATCGGTGCCACGGTTATGCCACATAACCTGTATCTACACTCTTCCCTGGTTCAAACGCGTAAAATAAAACGAACCTTTACGGGTATTCTCTCGGCTATACGATACAACTTCATCGATACCTTCATTGCTCTTAATCTGGCCTTATTGGTGAATGCAGCCATCCTGATATTGGCGGCCTCCGCCTTTTTCAGCAAAGGAATGTACGGTGTTTCGGAAATTGAGGATGCACACCGTTTGCTGGCACCAATGTTAGGAAGCAAACTGGCTCCTGCTATTTTTGCACTGGCTCTTATTGCCGCCGGCCAAAGCTCTACGCTTACTGGTACGCTTTCGGGACAAATTGTAATGGAAGGTTATCTGCAACTTCGTATTCAGCCCTGGTTAAGAAGAATCATAACTCGTTTGCTTGCCGTAATTCCAGCCCTTCTTGTTATCTGGCTGGCAGGTGAATCTCAGACAGGTCCCTTGCTTGTTTTAAGCCAGGTTATCCTTTGTCTGCAGCTGGGCTTTGCCGTTATCCCCTTGATTCATTTTGTAAGTGATAGAAAAAAAATGGGGCGGTTTGTGATCCCCTTTTGGCTTAAATCTCTTTCCTGGATTAGTGCCCTTATTATTGTAGGGATGAATGTGAAACTGATTTATGACACCGAAGCGGGATGGATTGAAACTTCAGGGCATCCCATTCTTATAGCAGCCTTGGTAATTCCGATAAGTGTAGGGCTGGGGCTTTTACTTCTTTTCATGACTTTCTTTCCCTTACTTAAGAAACTCGGAAGCCCGCAAATTTCAGAATTACATAGTCCCGGTCAACTGTTGCTGAATGAAGAAAAAGCATACAAAAGAATCGTTGTCACGGTCGATTTCAGTTCCATGGATTCGGAAGCCATCAGTCATGCCACAGCCCAGGGCAAAAAAGAAGCACTTTATCTGTTGATTCATATCGTGGAAACTGCCGGAGCTATGATCATGGAAGATGAGATCTCTGACAATGAAACGGGGAGTGATGAATTAAGACTGATAGATTATAAAAACGCACTCCTGCAAAAGGGTTATCAGGTAGAAACAGAACTGGGTTTTGGTAACCCCAAGACAGCTATCCCAGAAATGGTTAAAGTATTTAAAGCCGACTTACTGGTTATGGGAGCTCATGGCCACAAAGCCTTTGAGGATATATTATTCGGCACCACATTGGATGCGGTACGTCACGAAGTACAGATACCGGTATTGATTGTAACTCCCACCCGTCAATAATTTTTTCCGTTACAGAAAAAATGAAATTCATCCACATCGGTTGAATACATCAGCACATTGCGGGTAAGCTTATAGGAGTTGATAATTGCATTGGTCACATCCTGGTAATTCCCTTCACTAAAAAAACGAAGTTTGTTAAACCTGTCTTTATATGCAATCGAGTTATAATCGAGCTGATAGGAATCCGGTTTATAACTCTCCAGTTTTGTCATTTTCCCGTCATAGTAGGCGTTGAAATTCATGTCATCTCCAAAAACTACCACATGGTCTTCCACATCATAATACTGAGGTTCATAGGTTGAAACAGTGGAGAGCTCGCCCATATAATACACTTTAAAATTTCCCGTATTATCTACGTATGCCACCAGATCATCGCCTACTTTAAAACTGGTAGGCGGAAAAGATTCCAACACCATCAGGTTACCTTTATAGAATATTTTAAAATTCTGTGTCATCTTGTCTATATAAGCTACGGTATTGCAACCAGCTTTAAACTGAGTAGGGGCGTATGTTTCCAGCTCATATAGACGTCCTCTGTAATACACCTTAAAATACCCGTTATAACCTACATAACTGACAATATTATCGCCTGCTTTCAATTTCTGGGGCTGACCTTTTCCATAAAGCGGTTCTATTTCTTTTATTTCCTGATCTTTGTAAATCTTCAGGGAATAAGCAATGGTGTCAAAAAAGGCGACTACGCTATCCCCAACCGAGTATATCCCACGCTGATAACACAGTAATGTAGTTTGTCCCCGCTCAAAAACTGTCAATCGTTTATTAAAATCATATGCTACCAGGTTATCTGTTTCATAAAATTTATCGGGTTTGTTATCCGCTTCTATATGTGTTTCACCGTCATAATAGATTTTAAAATTATTGGAATTGTCAATATAAGCCACGCTGTTACCTCCTACCTGAGCTTGTGTTACAGGCAGATATTCAGCTTCCACCATCTTCCCATCATCAAAAATGCGGAAGTAGTGCAAAATATCAGAGTAGGCATTCAGGTTTTGAGCCGTTGCACCCAATGTGGCCAGGAGCAGGAGTGATAAAAGAAGTCTTTTGTTCATTCGTAATGGCGGGGATATCCCCTTTTTAATGATCGGACGGAGTTTTGATCCATGGCTCCGTTTGTTGTTGTATGAAATAGGCTGCAAATGTTTTATTAAATATTGCAGAACCGGCCTGATTGGTATTTAAAACAGAGAAGAAGTAATCTCTGGAGTCTGATATTTTCATGGTATCGAAAACCCAATAAGGTATTTTATTCGTTACAGCGAATGTACTAATCTTCTCTCTTATTTCCTCCCGATTCAGTATATAAGGTTTTATCTCGTTCAGCATAGGCGATTCATACAAAACAAGCTGACTTCCGCTTAACGCTGCCTGATTAACTATGGACTGAAGGTGCTTTATCTCTTCCGGATTCCATTTAAAAACCCTGCCTTTGGGATACTGTTTTGCAAACCGTTCCAGTCTGCCATCCCAAACCATATCATGCGGAGGAACATATCCATTCGGGAAATACGGTGTTTCCCGGCCCGATAGCGTATGCTTGATTCCCTGAAGACAATTGAAATGCACATAGTCGCCATAGTAAGCATATTTCATAAAGGGAAAGCGACTGAATTTAAAATAGCTTGTATCCTGCTCCTGTATCTGAGCAGCTATCCATTCGTGGTCTATATAAGGTGCAAAAGCGTATGTATTGAATACATTGAAAGCTCCGTCAACCGACTCCGTAGTGACATACAAAAATATATAACCGGGCGCCTTATTATGATCCAGGTAAAGATGTAGCATGGCCTCATTCTCGGCAAAATTGGCATGTACGGTAGCCAGATTATAAGCCTTCAAACCGGTTGCCAATTGAAAAACCGCCGGATCCATCATCCATAACGGTTCACAAGGACCCAGAAACAACACATCGGCATCAATACGATGACACGTAATGTATGCCGGTTTCAGATTCATATTCCTTTTTAAGAAATAGTCATATCCCTTCTCCATCCCGAAAAGAATGGAAATGAGTAATATCCCAATAACAAGGATTTTCTTTAGCATCAGAACTGTAAATAGATAAAGGAATCCACCTTATTAAACACCCCTAGTATAAAAATAAAGATCAGAAGCACCACTACCTGCAACAGGCTCCGTTTTCCTGTTTCAATTCGGTTATAAACATGCTTTTCAGACAATAAAAAGAACAGGGATAGTGTAATAGCCGTAAATAAGTTGAACAATGCTTCCTGATAACCGCCACCGGCCAACGGAGCTAAAAATCCTTTTGCCCATCCTTCCGATCCTAAAGGGGCATTGCCTAATCCTTGCATCAATTGTTTTGCCTGCCCACTATCTGTTGCTCTGAAAAAAAGGTTGCTGAAACAAACTAACAAAAAAGTAATCAGAACGCTTGCCCCGGTATACCACCCTCCTTTAAACCGTCGCGACCAGCTAACCCGTACATTCTTACTGATGCTTTCATATGAGAGATAAAGAATATGCAACAGGCTCCAGATCAGAAATGTTTTACCGATCCCATGCCATATTCCGGAAAGCAGGAATGTGCATATAATGCCGGCTATAGCGGCCCAATGACCCAGGCGACGGAGCCGGAAGACAACCGGATAATAAATATAATCCGTAAACCAGCTGATCAATGAAATATGCCACCGGCGCCAGAAAACAGAAATAGAAGTGGAACTCAATGGGAAATTAAAATTCTCTGTCAGTCTGATTCCGAAAAGCCTGGCTGCTCCTATGGCAAGATCGCAATAACCGGAAAAGTCAAAATACAACTGAATGGTAAAAACAATAACCCCGGCAGCACTTGCAAAAGATCCTATGGATGAGGTATCGCTGAATATCCGTTCTGCTATCGGAGCCAGGCGATTAGCCAGTACCAGTTTTTTAAACAGGCCCAGAATAATCCGCTGAATACCCTGACTCAGGTCGTCTTTATCAGGTTCCGGAGCACGAAACTGAGGCAACAGGGTTTGAGCCCGCTCCAGTGGCCCTGCATTAAACTTGGCAAAGAATGCTGAATACAAAAAGAAATGCCACAGGTTCGTTTCCGGTTCTATCCTACCATAACGGATATCAATCAGATAACCTAGATGCTGAAGGGTGTAAAAGGAAAAGCCAATGGTATAGAGAATACTATCCGTTCTGAATCCGGTTTCCTTAAACTGAAAACGCAATCCGGCATCTGCCGATTCCACATATTTAAGAAGAAGGAGGGCTGCAAACTGAGAAATGACAGCGAAAAAAAACAAAGTCCCCCCTTGCTGTCCCTTCCCAATAAATTTGCCTGCATAAAAAGTGAGCAAAGAGCAACCTAA
>Ga0206962_1109_pt1 | contig 27658 bp, 22 predicted proteins | sample Alteio_BWOrgHeat_27_FD_153241 | JGI IMG/M metagenome (GOLD analysis project Ga0206962, IMG submission 153241) | Enriched cells from forest soil in Barre Woods Harvard Forest LTER site, Petersham, Massachusetts, United States -... | ecosystem: Environmental > Terrestrial > Soil > Temperate forest >...
ACAGCCGCCGCAAAAATCGCCAACAAACTGGCCCGCAAACTATTAGACAACCCATTGCCACAGGGCACCCTGCTCAATGTAAACATCCCCTATCTACCTTATGAGGACATAAAAGGGATTCGTGTTTGCAGGCAGGCCTTGGCAAAGTATGACGAGAAATTTGATGAACGTGTAGATCCCAATGGCCGGAAATATTATTGGCTAGTGGGTGATTTTGTAAACCATGACCATGGCGACGATACCGATGTTTGGGCTTTAAAAAACGGTTATGTATCTATAGTGCCCACACAGTTTGATCTCACGGCACACCATGCTATCGCAAACCTTAAAGAATGGGAAGGACATGCTTAAAAAAAACAATTTCTTTTTTGGTTTTTCCTTGGCCCTATTGGTCACGGGTATCATATTTGGGTTAATGTATTTGGCATCGGTGCCCCTGCATTCGGCATTTTCATGGTTCACAGTGTCTGAAGGCACTATGATAACCACTGGGCTCAGTGTCAACCTCATCGTTATCAACTATTACCTGAACCATAAGCTGAACAATACCGCCCGTGGCATTATGGTATTGTTCCTTTTGGGAGCCGCCTATGTGGTGTACCGGTTTTATATCATGAATACCTGATAATACCGTGAAATACTATATCATAGCGGGTGAAGCTTCAGGCGATCTTCATGCATCCAACCTGATCAAGGAGCTGAAGAAGCTGGATACATCGGCTGTTTTCCGTGGTTGGGGTGGTGACCTGATGCAGGCACAAGGTACAGTGTTGGTAAAGCATTTCCGTGATTTGGCTTTTATGGGATTCAAGGAAGTGATTGCTAATCTGCGTACTATCTTTAAAAACATCAGCCTTTGCAAAGAGGATATAACCAACTGGCAGCCAGACCTGATCATATTTGTGGACTATCCTGGGTTCAACATGCGCATTGCCGAATGGGCCAAAAAATCCGGATACCGTTCTGCATATTATATTTCCCCGCAGGTTTGGGCCTGGAAAGAAGGCCGAGCCAAAAAACTGAAAAGGGATATAGATAAGATGATCGTGATCTTGCCTTTTGAGCAGGACTTCTATAAAAAATATGGTTTTAAGGTGAGCTATGTGGGGCATCCGTTGTTGGATGTGGTTTCCGATTTCAGAACAGACCCAAATTTCCTCAAAGCCAATGGTTTGGAGGGCAAGCCTATTATTGCCCTGCTTCCGGGCAGCCGCAAACAGGAGATTGCCAAAAAACTGCCTGTTATGCTGAGCGTCAGGGTACAATTCCCGGAATATGCTTTTGTAATTGCCGGCGCGCCAGGTATGGATGCCGAATTCTACAAAACAATAGCAGCCGATGCCCAAGGCGTGAACATCGTATATAACAAGACCTATGATCTTCTCAGCCACGCGGATGCCGCCCTTGTTACCAGCGGCACAGCCACCTTGGAAACTGCCCTGCTGGAAGTACCGGAAGTGGTTTGTTATCTGGGCAGTAAGATGTCTTATGAGATAGGCAAGCGATTGGTAAAGGTGCCTTTCATATCCTTGGTTAACCTCATCATGGGCAAGATGATCGTGAAGGAACTGATCCAGTATGAGATGACATCTGCCAATCTATCCGCCGAACTGGACAAACTCTTGAACGACAATGCCTACCGAACCAATATGATAGCCAACTACAAGTTGCTCAAAGAAAAACTGGGCGGTGTGGGAGCCAGTGCCCGGGCAGCAAAAGAAGTCTGGAAAATGTTAACGCAATAATTCTCAGTGCTTAACGGGCTTGCATTGCCATAACTCCGTTTATTTCTTCAACAAATTGCCTTTTGGGCCTATGCCCTCGATGTGAACCAGGTATGAGCCATAGTGTCCTGCCACGCTTACGGTTACCGCAGCTCCTGTAAGAAAGAGCAAAACCAATAATTCCACAGCCATTTTTCCTTTTTTAATGAACAACGTAATGATTTTCAATACCAATGCAATAGTGGATAGCCATGTGGTATAATCAGAAAACTGATGATGTACATGGAAGATGTTCTTTGCTTCCGCACTCAGCATTTTAGAATCTGGATGGGCATCGAATACCGAAGCGGCAAGCCATGCCCCCACTGTACCGAAGAAGAGAAGAATCAATACTGCGGTGTTCAGCTCCTTTCTCCAGTGCGCAAGAAATTGCAGAAAAGCTGCAAAAAGCAACAGCACAATCGGGAAATGCACCACCAACGGGTGATAATTCGGGAAATCCCACATATTTATCGGGGTACTGTTCGCAGCAGGTTTGGCCAACACCTGATGGATGGTATCCCCCACTGCCGGGTGCATGGCCACGGAATCAGCCAGGGCAAAAAAACTTGCTGAGCACAGGAATATGCAGAGAATGAGGTGAAAGAGGATATTTGGTTTCATGATTGTCTATCTTATACGTGGTTTCAGGGGATAAATATAGAGATAGTTTTAAGATTTGAGATGCCTCAAAGACTAACAAAAAAACGGCAGCGAAGACGGCTGCCGTTTTGATTATGCCTTATAAGCATTTCACTACCGAAATTTCTTATCGACAATTTGCGGTTTTTTGAAGCGCACGTGCATCATTTTTTGAAATGCGTTCATAGATGGAAAACTGTTTGTCGTTCAAAGCATCTCGCAATTCGATGTTGCGGCCTTTGTCAATGGCTTTTCCCTTACGCACATACAAATTGAAATTGTTTTTGCTTTCTGCCTTGGCCGAATCCATTTTATTGGCAGCTTCCAGGTTGATGGCAAAGATGATGCGCTTCTGCGTGGATGTGAGGTTCAGTTCACAGTCCATGCTTGTGGTGAGCTTGGTAGCCCGTTCCACAGGTGTTTTGTCTTGTGCGAAAGCTTGGACACTGGAAAAGATAATGCCTATGATTGATAAATAAAGTGCTTTTTTGATCTTGATCATGATTTTGAAATTGAAAATTATTTTGACGAAATTATTAGATACGGTTTGTTGATTCTCGGCACTCTTGCGGCAGTAAGCGACCTTTATTTAAGAGTTGTATTTCACATGTAAGGTTTTTCATTATTTGTGCGAACTTTAAAGAACTCTTTTAGTCACATTTTTCAGTTAAGTTTAATGACACCTTCAGCAGCTGACTCTCCTGTTTAGAAGTTTTCATTTTATTCAAGTCTCGGCAAGTATAACCAACCTCTGCGGCTCTATGTTCATAAATACCTGATATATTTATTTTTAAGTAATGGAACTTTATCAAAACCGTCTTTCTCAACAGTCCTTAACTTAAGCAAAGACAGCAGATAGCACGCAAAGCATCGGAAAGCCCAGGTAGTTGGCTATACGACAAACCATGCTGCTTAAACCGGCACATTTTGCTTGAAAGGTTTGTTCAATTATGTTATAAATTTTAGTTTGTCTTTTAAGAATCAAGACAAATTGTGCAAAATATTTCTCGGCGATCTAACAACTTATAAGAGTGGTATTTATAACCTATGGTTTGAGTTAACGGAATCGCTATATCCCATAGGAATAGGATTATAGCATTGACAAACAATGTGTTGATGAAATATTGAACAACTTTGGCCAAGACTTGTCTTCGCAACATCCAAGTTCTTGGATAGATCTAAGTCAATTCATCAGGGCAAAATCATGTTGCCCATCCATTGCCCTACACAACATGATATGAATCATGTTTTTTGCTGACAGAAGTCAGGTTTTGTCCGCTTGTCGAGGGGACATCTTTGTACCGAACTATTTCATCAATCATTTAACCCATTTATCTCCTATGAAAGCATTAGTCTATCACGGCCCCGGCCAAAAAGCCTGGGAAGAAAAACCAAAACCAGAACTTATAGAAGCCACGGATGCTGTCGTCAAGATCCTGAAAACCACCATTTGTGGTACCGACCTCCACATTATGAAAGGCGACCTGCCAGATGTGACCGATGGCAGGATCATTGGCCACGAGGGCGTAGGCATCGTAGAAGAAACAGGCGCAGCGGTGAGCAATTTTACCCGGGGCGACCATGTGATCATCTCCTGCATCACCTCTTGTGGCAAATGTGAATATTGTAAAAAAGGGATGTATTCGCACTGCGAAAAAGGTGGCTGGATACTGGGCAACCTCATAGATGGCACCCAAGCCGAATATGTGCGCATACCCTATGCTGACAACAGCCTGTACCATATCCCAGAAGGGGCAGACGAAGAAGCACTGGTGATGCTGAGCGATATATTGCCCACGGGATTTGAATGTGGCGTACTCAACGGCAAGGTTCAGCCCGGCGATACCGTGGCTATTGTGGGTGCCGGCCCCATAGGCATGGCAGCATTGTTGACAGCCCAATTCTTTTCCCCAGCCGAACTCATTGTTATTGACGTAGATGATAACCGTTTGGCAGTTGCAAAAACTTTTGGGGCCACACATACCATAAACAGTGGCAATGAGGATGCCGTAAAAAAAATAATGGAACTCACCCAAGGCAAGGGCGTGGATACCGCCATTGAAGCAGTGGGCGTATCAGCCACATTTGAATTGTGCGAGTCCATAGTAGCTGCGGGTGGGCATCTTGCCAATATTGGGGTGCATGGCAAAAGCGTCACCCTGCACATGGAAACCTTGTGGTCAAGAAACATCACCATTACCACAAGACTGGTGGACACCATTACCACCCCGATGCTTTTCAAGGTAGTGCAGTCGAAAAAGATTGAGCCCAAAAAGCTCATTACTCACCATTTCGCCCTTGAAGACATCGTTTCGGCTTATGATACTTTCGGGAATGCAGCCAAGGAAAAAGCACTGAAAGTAATATTAACGGCCTAAAAGCCAAAACATAATCATGAAAAAAATTATCGTTTCAGGTTTGGTGGCTGGTGTGGTACTGCTGGTGCTGAGCGTGTTGGGCCTGCACATGACCATTTGGCTCTTCCCCAGTCTAGCCACGCAATATTTTGACCCCGCCTTTGATACCGGACAAAGCAAGGAAATGTTCTATTATATACACCCCTTTATCATCAGCATGGCTTTGGCTTGGTTCTGGGCCAGGTTCAAAGGGGTGCTTACGGGTTCTTTCCTTACAAAAGGCATTGAATTTGGATTGATCTATGTGGTAGTCGCAACATTTCCAATGATGTGGCTGATATACAGTGCCATGAACGTATCCTTGGCCATGGTATCCACTTGGTTTGTGCTCGCCCTTGCACAAGGAATAGTGGCAGGTTTGGTCTTCGAAAAAATGAACCCCTAAATGCATCAAATGAAAAAGACAACAAAATCATTTATGGCCATCATTGGCATAAGCATGGTCGCCATTCTTATCTCGGCCACGCCAGCCAAAACAACATTCACAGTTTCAAAAAACTATACGGTGAGCATCCATGGCACATCCAACCTGCACGATTGGGATGAAAAAGTGGGCACAGTAACGGGTGAAGGAAACGTAAAATGGAATGCCGACGGGAGCTTTGACCTCACAGCGATCAATATAAAAATGGATGTACATTCCATAAAAAGCGATATGGGTTCTGTAATGGACAACAATACCTATAAAGCACTAAAGGCTAGCTCAAATCCCGAGATTATCTTCAAACTGGAATCCCCGGTGAATAATATTCCCAAAGCCAGCGAGAAGATAGTTTCGGCTTTGGGCAACTTGAGCATTGCCGGGGTAACCCGGGCGGTGAACATGCAGGTGAAAGTGTACATGCAGCCAAGCGGAACCTTGACATTTGAAGGGTCGCAAACCGTGAAGACCACAGACTACGGGGTTGACCCACCTACTGCTCTTTTCGGCACCCTTAAAACGGGAAAGGAGATTAAGATCAATTTCAAAATAAACCTACAATAAACAACCATACAAACAGATGAGCATCAAAATTTTTAACAAGTCAAAAATGAGAAATAAAAATATCTTACTTAAGGGCTTTATTGTCGCCATTATGGCAGCTTGCACATTTTCAGCAAGTGCCCAGCAACAAATGCAATACTTCAGGCAGGACAACCAACACGGTCTCAATGTATTTGAAACGACCAAGAATGACACTACTTCCTTCAAGAAACTTAAAGTAAAGGTAGGAGGCAATTTTGAGCAAAGCTTTCAGGCATTGAGGGATCAGAACACCGCAATCGCTGCCACTAAAACAGGCTTTACGGGCAACGTGAACAGCCTAATACCCCTAAACAATGGTTTTGATTTGGCGATGGCCAATTTGAACATTGATGCGCAATTATCGGATGGTATCCGGGTGAACCTGACGCTCTACCTTGCATCCAGGCATCATGAAGATACTTGGGTAAAAGGTGGTTATGTTCAATTCGATAAACTGCTCTTTCTTCACAGTGCCGTGATTGATGATATCATGAAAAGTGTGACCATCAAAGTCGGCCAGTTTGATGTGGATTATGGCGACCAGCATTATCAAAGGTCAGATGGCGGCAATACCATCTATAATCCATTCATAGAGAACTATATCATGGATGAGTTTGCTACGGAAATTGGTGCAGAAGTCTATTATCATCATAAAAGCGGTTTGTTCATTATGGGCGGCATCACCAATGGCGAACTCAATCCTACAGTGATAGCACCCACAAAAAATGACTCTGCTACCGGAAAAGTAAATGTCTATGCGCCAGCATTTCATGGCAAACTTGGATACGACAAACAACTCAGCCAGGATTTCAGGTTGAGGGTTACAGGTTCGGTATATATTGACCAAAGCGCGGCGAGCAATACCTTGTTTGGCGGAGACCGTACGGGTTCCCATTATTTTGGCGTGATGTCAAACCAAAACATTGCAAACGGAACCACACTCAACAATGCCAATGACTACAATGCATTTTCAGGCAGATACAACCCTGGCTTTAGCGAACAAGTGAACGCCTATATGGGCAACCTGTTTTTGAAATATAAAGGTCTACAATTCTTTGGCACCTATGAGTTTGCCCAAGGCAGGACAATAACAGAGGCGAGCATGCGCAGCTCCACACAATATGCAGCTGACTTGATCTACCGGTTCGCGGCGGCAAAAGAAAATTTCTGGGTAGGGATACGCTATAATTCAGTGACGGGTACTTTACAAGGTGTTCCCAATGCTGTTACCATCAACCGCGAAGTGGGATCCATTGGTTGGTTCGTGACCAAGAATATCATGATCAAAGCTGAATATGTAAACCAAGACTACCTGAACTATGCAGATACGAATATCCTGAATGGTGGCAAATTCAATGGGGTGATGTTGGAGGCTTCCATTGGGTTTTAATAAACAAAACCTCCCACAACAATTTCCTTGGGTATCTGTTTGTACAATTCGGGACCATGCATTAAAATCCGATAAAAACAACAGATGAATACCAATAGATTATCCAAAACCGTAGAAGCGGCACTCAATGCCCAAATGACCAAAGAAGCCCATGCTTCGCAGATTTATTTATCCTATGCAGCATGGGCAGACAAGCAAGGTTTTGGTGGCACCGCCAATTTCCTCTTCCGGCATGCCCAGGAAGAACGGAACCACATGATGAAGATATTGGAGTTCATCTTGAAACGGGGTGGCGAAGTAAAAGTAGAAGCCATCCCTGCCCCACCAGAAAACCCAAAGAGCCTCAATAATTGCTTTGAGAAAATATTTGAGCACGAAGTGGACAATACCAAGGCGGTGTACAAGATCGTGAAAATAAGCCTGAAAGAAGAGGACTGGGCCACCTGGAATTTCATGCAATGGTTTGTGAAAGAACAGGTAGAAGAAGAAACCCTGGCGATGAACCTGTTGGACAAAATAAAAATTGCAGGTGGGGAAAAGATGAACAACAACGATATGTATTCATTGGACCGTGATCTGGAAAGCACGCCCGATGAAGCCAGATCTGCCCAGGATGTCACGGCAGACAAGCCTTAAGGGCCTTTGTCTTATATGGCTACCGTGATGCTGCCCAATTCTTGCAATTCATCTTCAGTGAGTTGAATATCACCTGATTTCATATTCTCCTCCAAATGGTTCAGTTTTGACGTGCCTGGTATCAATATGATATTATCGGCATGGTGTAGCAGCCAGCTTAGTGCTACTTGGTGGGTAGTCGCATGGTGATGGTTGGCAATATCCGTCAATGTCTTTAGCTTTTCCGCATTGCCGGCATTCACAGGGTACCATGGGATAAAGGCTATTTTTTGTTGCTTGCAAAACTTAAGCACCCCTTCCCATTTTCGGTTGTCGAAGCTGTACATGTTTTGTACGGATACCACATCAAAGAACTGCTGCGCATGTTGTATTTCTTCAACCGTAACTTCAGACAGCCCGATATGCTTTATTTTCCCTTCCTTTTGGGCGTTCTGCAAAAATTCAAAAGTCTTTTCGGCAGGTACCTTAGAGTCTATGCGATGCAGTTGGTATAAATCTATCACATCCAACTTAAGCCTTTTCAAACTGCCCTCGAGGCATTTTTGTAAATAGGCGGGGTCGGCATTGCTCGTCCAAATATTCGGGCCGCTGCGCTCCAAGCCCCCTTTTGTAGCGATCACCAATCCAGCAGGATAGGGATGCAGTGCTTCTGCGATCAGTTCTTCAGAAACATGAGGACCATAGGAGTCTGCCGTATCAATAAAATTTACCCCGAGTTCCACCGCACGTTTCAAAACATTCAGTGCTTCATTTTTGTCAGCAGGTGGTCCCCATACCCCGTTTCCCGTTATGCGCATGGCACCAAAGCCCAACCGATGTACAGTCAGGTCGTTGCCAATGGTTATATCTTTTTTGTATGTGGCAGCATTCATGGTATTTCTTGTTTTGTTCCCGCAGATCAAAGGAACTGTTCTATCCAAAGATAACTAAACTGCGGACATAGTTGTTTGAATTTTTTTTTGAAACCATTTGTTAAGTGAATAATTATTCATTTAACTTTGTGGCATGAAACCCAGGGATGACAAGAAAATAGATCAGATATATCGCGCCACCCTGGACCTGGTGCAGGAATATGGCTTGGCAGGCATCACCATGAGCAAGATCGCCAAAGCCTCCAAACTTGCCACGGGTACCATCTATATCTATTTCAACAGCAAGGATGAACTGGTCAATGCCTTGTTCACCGAATGCAGAAAGGCATCAGCGGCCATATATTTTACGGGCTATGATACTGAGATGCCTTTTAAGACGGGCTTTAAAACGATATGGATGAACCTGCTCAGGTACAGGATCGAAAAATTTGAAGAAGCTGTTTTTATAGATCAGTGTTATCATTCCCCTTTCATCACGGAAAGTACCAAGGAAATAACACGAAAACTGTTCCAACCCCTGCACAAACTCATGGAACAAGGGAAACAAGAAGGATTGGTAAAAGACCTGGATACATTTTTGTTGTTGACTTTCATGATAGGCAGCATCAGCGAAATAGTGAGGCATTCCTTGTATAGTGGCCGGAAGATAACGGATACCGTGGCAAATGATGCCTTTAAGCTCTGCTGGGACGGGTTGAAGGCTTAATTTTTTTTAAAAATGAATGAATATATGTTCATCTAAAGGCAAGAAAGGATAAATGGCAAAGTTCACGACCGATAAGATCATCATCATCCTCACTGTCGTCTCTGCGGCCCTGTTGCAGTTGATTGATACCTCTATCGTGAACGTATCCCTCACCCAAATGATGGGCAACCTGGGTGCCAGTTTTGAAGATATCGGTTGGGTCATCACCAGCTATGCCGTTTCCAATATTATCATGATAGCCCTATCGGGATGGATGAGTGCCACTTTTGGGCGCAAAACCTATTTCGCAGGTTCTATCATCTTGTTCACGGTCGCTTCCATCTTTTGCGGCACTTCTACCAGTGTTTGGGAACTGGTTGCCTTTCGCTTTATTCAAGGTATTGGCGGTGGTGGGCTTATCTCTACCGCCCAAGCCATTTTGATCGAAACGTTCCCCAAGGAAGAACTGGGCCTGGCCAATGCCATTTATGGTATCGGGGTCATCGTAGGGCCAGCCATTGGGCCAACTTTGGGTGGGTATATCACTGATAACCTGGCTTGGCAATGGATATTTTTCATCAATATCCCGGTCGGTATCATCGCCACCATATTCACAATTATCTATATCAAAGAGCCTCTCCATAAAATGAAAGTGGCAAAGATGGATTGGTATGCCCTCGCCTTACTGATCTTATCCATTGGGTCATTGCAGATAGTATTGGAAAAAGGCCAAAGCGAGGATTGGTTTGAAGCGAAATACATCACCGTGCTGGCCATTATCGCATCCATTGGGATTGTCCTTTTTATCCGAAGGCAGCTGGTCGCAGAAAAACCCATTGTCAACCTCCGGCTTTTTAGCAACCGGTCTTTTACCACTGGCACCCTGTTTAATTTTATATTGGGGTTTGGGCTATACGGCACTACATTGGTAGTCCCTATTTTTTGCCAGAACCTGCTAGGGTTCACTGCCATGCAAACGGGTTTGATCCTGCTCCCCGGTAGCTTGGCCACTGCCGTGATGATGCCGGTGGTGGGGGTATTGCTCAAGCGGAAACTGATGCACCCTGCCATATATGCGGGTATCGGCTTGGTACTTTTCTTTCTTTTTAGTTATCAAATGGGACAAATGACCGCCCAGGTGGGGCCACAAGACTTTTTCTGGCCGCTGATCATGCGCGGTTTCGCCATGGGGTTGATTTTTATCCCGCTCACCACTATTTCATTGTCCAATCTGGAAGGGTCAGAGATACCCCAAGGCACTTCACTGAGCAATATGGTGCGGCAATTGGGTGGTTCTATCGGTATTGCCCTTATCACCACCTACATCACTGTACGGACAACGATCCATGATTCTTATCTATCAGAAAACGTCAATACCGGCAACCCTGTAGCCGTTGACCGGATAAAAACAATCACTTCCTATTTTATGAGCCTGGGATATGATATAACTGCTGCCACCAAAAAAGCTTATACCCTGATTTCTGGGCAGGTGTACCAACAGGCCTCATTGCTCACGTATAAAGAAATGTTTGAATATATTGGATTGTTTTTCCTGGCACTGGTACCATTGTTGATCATGTTCAGGAACAAGAAAAAGAAGATAGAACCATTGCCGCCCGAAGAAGAGGCAATAGAATGGACAATGGAATAACTTTGGAATGTAAAACCCGAATCGCAAATATCATTAAATAACCATCAACATGAATCAAGAACCCAGTGGCCCAGACTCCATAAAATTTGGTAAAACCTATGCCAACCACATGCTCGTGGCCCATTACGAAAAAGGGCAATGGGGCGAGGCGGAAATCATCCCCTTTCAAAACCTGAGTTTGAGCCCGGCGACCAGTTTTATCCATTATGGACAGGCTATTTTTGAAGGCATCAAGGCATACCGGAATAAAGACGGGAACCCGGTCATCTTCCGCCCGAGGGATAACTGGAAACGGATGAACCAATCAGCGATGCGTATGGACATGCCGGAGATACCAGAAACCATATTTATGGATGGCATGAAACTGCTCATTGATTTTGACCGTTCATGGATACCTTCCTATGAATCTACTTCATTGTATATCCGTCCTTTTATGATCGCTACCGATGAGTTTATCGGGGTACGGCCGAGCGAAAAATATACGTTTTGCATCATTACCAGTCCCGCCGGGCCCTATTATGCCAAACCCATGTCTATATATGTGCAGGACAAATATGTCCGTGCCTTTCCCGGGGGTACCGGCAATATCAAGGCGGCCGGCAACTATGGCATGAGCATGTATCCTTCGCACATGGTAAAAAACATGGGTTATGATGAGATATTGTGGACCGATGGGTTTGAACATAAATATGTGCAGGAAATAGGCACCATGAATGTTTTCTTTGTGATTGGAGATAAAGTGGTTACGCCAGACCTAAACCGGGGAACCATATTGGCAGGCATTACGCGGGATAGCGTCATTACCTTATTGAAAGAAAAGGGAATGGAAGTGCAAGAGCGGCGGATAAGCATAGATGAAATAGAAGACACCTATAAAAACGGACAACTCAAAGAAGCCTTTGGCACCGGGACCGCAGCATCTATCACCTCCATTTGTAAACTGACCTACCGCAGAGAGGAGATGACACTGCCAGATCCGGAACAATTTGAAACCGTGAACTGGTTGAAACAAGAATTGTCAGACATCCGCCATGGGAGGAAAGAAGATACGCATGGGTGGATATACAGGGTATGAGATTAAGGTTCTGGTTTTTTGCCGATAAACTGGCAAAATAGCGTTATTTTGCATCATAATATAAGCGGCAAGCTTTAGGAAAGAAAACGTTTTATCGTTAGCCAAACATATTTTTAAAGGATGGCGATGCGAAAAAAACTTCTTCTTTTATTCTTTTTTATCGTGGGAGGTACTGCTACTTACGGTACCGAATTGCCTGACAGTATGCAAAAAGTACTGGATAAGGCCAGCACTGATACTGCCCGTATAAGGATATTGCTCAAAGCATCAAATACTGGCGTACAGCAAGATCCTGATCTTGGGACAAGATATGCGATGATGGCATTGTCGCTTTCTCAAAAATCCGGGAACAGGGCGTTGGTGGCCAAGAGCTATTATAGGCTGGGCACCAATGCCTATATCGCCAAAACGATGGATAAAAGCCTGGCCTGGTTCGTAAAAGCCGCTACTTTGAATGATTCGCTGCATGATCTCAAAGGCATGGCCATGTCCTACAGCGCCATCGGGGATGTGATTGGGGACGAGGGCAATGGTAAAAAATCAATTGAGTACTATAGCAAGGCGAAAACCTATTTTATAGACATAAAGGATACTGAACACGTTATATACATGGATATGGCTATAGCAGGCACCCTGGGCAGTATGAACCTGAATGATTCTGCGCTGGCATATACCCTTTCCATTTTACCGGCCGCAGAAAAAACAGGCAATAATACGCTAATAAGCATGATTACCGCCAATATCGGTGCCATTTACAAGCAAAAAGGTGAATATGCCAAGGCTTTGGAATATTTTTTAAAGGCATTGAAATGTTTTGAACGACAGGGAGACTTCGTAATAGTGGCGCAGAGCTATGGCAATATCGGGGATACGTATATGCTGATGGGTGATTATCCGAATGCAGAGAAATATGTGGGGCTACAGTATGAAAGCTATAAAAAAGCAAAATCTCAAATTGGTATCCTGCAAGCCATGAAGCAGTTTGGCAATATTTTTATGCAAAAGAAAGACTATCAGCAGGCTGCTGAATGGTACAAGAAAGCCATTGAAGCATCAGATAGCTTTTTTAAAGCAGATGTAACAAAGCAGGTAGCAGAGATGCAGACCAAGTATGAAACAGAGAAAAAAGACAAGGCCCTTATCCTGCAAAATGCGAAACTGGATCGCCAGCAGCTCATCATTAATGGCAGTATTGCTTTCTTGGTATTGATCCTTGCGGCATCGTTAGTGCTATTTATCAATTACCGCAAAATCAACAAACTCAGTAAGGCGCTATCTGTCCAGAAAGTGGAATTGCAGGAACTGAATACGGTGAAGGACAAACTTTTTTCTGCCATATCCCATGATTTGCGAAGCCCTCTCGGTCGCATCACCAATATGTTGTATATGATGCAGCGGGGTGGCATGGATGCTGAAAAACTCAAATCCCGCACCTCGGATTTTCTCAATGCCATGAACCAAACCATGCAGATGCTCGACAACCTGCTCTATTGGGCAACGGGGCAAATGAAAGGCCTAAACATCAACAAAACCCAAATAAACCTATGGGAGATAACCGATGAAAACCTGGAACTGATGAAGGGAGAGGCCGAACTCAAAAATATTGAACTCGTTGATACAGTCGACAAATCAACTATGGCCCATGCTGACCTAAACATGGTACGCCTGGTGATGCGGAACCTGGTAAGCAATGCCATAAAGTTTACACCAGAAGGCGGCACGGTAGAAATATCTTCGGTAAATGAGAATAACATGGTTCAAATCTCGGTCTCTGATACGGGCATAGGCATGGATAAAGAAACGCTCAATGCTTTGTTGGCCAATAAACAGATAAAAAGCCGCATGGGCACAGGCACTGAAAAAGGGTTCGGGCTGGGATTGCAGCTCTGCAAGGATTTTATCGAAAAAAACGGCGGCAAGCTGGATATAAAAAGCGAGACAGACAAAGGAAGTGTATTTAGTTTTTCGCTGCCTGTTGGTAGCTGATAATTGGATAACGCTTTTGCCCTGCCCTGCCCTGACCCTGAAGCCTGCATGTCGCAGACAGGGGAAACATAAGCGTATCAGCACTTTTAGGTTTTTTATGGAGATAATTTGCAGCCTGACAATGCACTTTAAAAAGTCACATGCACCATTACTCGCGTAGTCCCCCTGTCTGCGACATGCAGGCTTTAGGGTCAGGGCAGGCTGGTAAGCTATTTCTTGATGATCTTCTTGTTCACCACCGTTTTCAGGAAATTGTCCCGGTAGCTTTCACCCAGCGGAAGCGATTTCCCACCAGCAATGATTTCAAAATTATTGAGCGAGTCAATTTTTTGGATATTAACGATATAGGATCGGTGTACCCGAATAAATAGATCGCTCGGCAATTGGTCTTCCATTACCTTAAGGTGTATGGCCGACATATAGGTTTTATCATCCGTGATGATTTTCACATAGTCCTTTAGCCCCTCTACATATATCACTTCGTTGTAGTTGATCTTGATGATGCTATGTTCGCTACGTATAAAAAAATGACCATCAACCCCTGTTTGATTTGGGTGCAGGGATGGCTCGGCACTCGTGTTGCCTTGCTTTTCTGTAGCTTTTTGCACCGCTTGGCTGAAGCGCTTGAAGATGTAAGGCTTTACCAGATAATCCGTGGCATCAAGCTCAAAGCCGGTCACGGCAAAATTGGGAAATGATGTGGTAAATATGACCTGCGGCCGGTTTTCCAGGCTTCTGATAAACGATAGCCCATCTGCTTCGCCCACCATGATATCGCAAAAAATAAGATCCACCGGGTTTTCGCGCAGGTACTCCCGGGCATCGGTCACATTGTAGAAATGGGATAATAACGCAAGCCTTGGCTCATCAGCGATATAGCTTTGTAATAGTTCCAGGTCATCGTCCCGGTCTTCCACAATGATGCAAGAGATGGCCATACAAGTTTAGGTTTCGTGCTGAATGACAATAACTGGCAAAGCGCAGAAACCTTCGTTGCGCAAATTACCCCTTTCGTTAGATTTATATCCCCCTTGGTCGGTTATTTCTTAGCAGCATTTGCACGCGTGGTAGTTTTGAGTAAGGATCTTCACAATAATACCAACTATCATGATCAAATTTTCTTGCCTCAAACACATTCTGCCAGTGTTCTTGTTTGCCTTCTGTGTTATCACCGCACAGGCCCAGGTAGGTATAGGCACCACCACCCCCAACAGCAGTGCCGTGCTGGACCTAAGCTCCAATAGCAAAGGAATGTTGGTGCCGCGAATGACAACCATTCAGCGCATAGCCATTGCCAGCCCAGCCAAGGGGTTGATGGTGTTTGATAATGATTCGGCCTATTTCTTTTATTACACAGGTACAGTCTGGAAAGGGCTGACCGCAAGTAACGGCGGTTCTACCACTTCCTACTGGAGCAGGTCTGGTAGCCAAACCACAGTAAGTAACAGCAGTGACAGCATAGGGATTGGTAAAACACCTGCCTATAAACTGGATGTGCTGGGTCCGGTAAATGCCGATAGTATGATGCTGAGTGGCACAACCGTATTAAATACCAAGGGAGCCAATAATGTACTTGTTGGCCAGGGCATAGGCAACTCTTTTAGCTCATTCGCAACTGATAATCTGATGGCAGGCTATAATGCTGGTTTCAGCAATACAGACGGCGGTTACAATACTTATTTAGGTTCTAATGCCGGGTATTCTAATACATCGGGGAGAATAAATGTTTTTACGGGAGCCAAAGCAGGATATTCTAATTCAACGGGTACAAACAATGTTTTTATAGGCGGCTATGCTGGTGCCAGCAATACCTCCGGAAACGGCAATACCTTTATGGGTAAACTGGCCGGGAGCGCCAATTCAACAGGGATCAATAACACATCTATTGGCCAGGGTTCCGGTCATGAAATCGGTAGCGATAACAATACTCTTTTGGGTGCCCGGGCCAATGTGTCTGATGTAACTATCACCAATGCTACAGCTATCGGCATCAATGCTATAGTTGGCCAAAGCAACAGCATGGTTCTTGGCGGCACGGGTACATACCAGGTAAATGTGGGCATTGGCACGCAAACGCCATCCACGAGCGCTTTGCTGGATATGACATCTAGTACCCAGGGGCTGCTCATGCCTAGAATGAGCAGCGCCGACCGCATTGCAATTACTAGCCCCGCCGAGGGCCTCATGGTATTTGACAATGACTCATCCTATTACTGTTATTATGATGGTACAGCCTGGAAAGGGTTAAACCGCGGCACCGGAGGTTCTCTCACTTCTTACTGGAGCAGAGTGGGTACCCGTACCGCAGTAAGCAATAGTAATGACAGCGTGGGTATTGGTAAAACACCGGCGTTTAAACTTGATGTGAGCGGCCCTGTAAATGCTGACAGTTTGATGATAGGGGGCGTAACTACTTTAAATGTAAGAGGCACCTCTAATACATACATCGGCCAGGGTACCGGGAACGGTGCAAGTGGCTCTGATAATGTAAGCACAGGGTCTAATGCTGGCTTCAGTAATTCAGGCAGCGTGGAAAATACTTATATAGGATCCCAGGCCGGGTATAAAGATAAGTCGAGCTATAATTTTTTCGGAGGGGCCTATTCTGGGTATAATAATACAACCGGTAGTTTAAATGTCTTTACGGGGGACCAGACGGGATATCATAATACCACGGGTGGTGTCAATGTTTTTGTAGGCGGCTATGCCGGGAACAGTAATATTACCGGGGGCGGCAATACCTTTTTAGGTTCTTATGCAGCGCGTAATAACCGATATGGGAGCAGCAATACTTGTATTGGCAACGGTTCAGGTTCTAGTCTTGGAAACGATAACAACACCTTACTTGGGGCATTTACAGATGTTTCTGGTTTTATTTCCGGCGCCACTGCTATCGGGTATAATGCTGTGGTTTCACAAGACTACAGTATCGTGCTCGGGGCCGTACGTAGTAATCCGGCTGTGATTGTCGGTGTCGGCACTACGGCTCCTGATGTGGGTTCAGTACTTGATCTTACATCTACCACAGCGGGTCTGCTTATGCCGCGTATGACCAGTGTGCAGCGCAATGCCATCTACAACTGGAAGAATACGGGGCAATTGCCTACAAATGGATTAATGGTATTTGACAATGATTCAGGGTATTTCTTTTTTTATAATAACGGCTGGAGGGGAATCAGGAGCAGTGCTTCAATCACATATAGCGCGGGCACGGGTCTTAGCCTATCAGGTACTACATTCTCTGCTCAAAATACGGTAGCCAACTGGAATGCCAATAAGCTGTCAGGTACTAACATTTCTACAACAACGCCAACCAATAAACAGATCCTTAAGTACAACAGTACTTCTACGCAATGGGAACCTGCCGCAGACAGTACCACAGCCTACAGTGCGGGTACGGGTCTTAGCCTTGCCGGCACCACATTCTCCGCCCAAAATACCGTAGCCAACTGGAATGCCAATAAACTGTCGGGCACTAATATTTCAACAGCAACACCAACCAATAAACAGATCCTCAAGTACAACAGCACTACTACCAAATGGGAACCTGCGGCAGACAGTACCACAACATACAGCGCGGGCACAGGTCTTAGCCTTAGCGGAACTACATTTTCCGCACAAAACACTGTTGCTAACTGGAATGCCAATAAACTTTCTGGCAGTAGCATTTCAACAACCACACCAACCAATAAACAGATCCTTAAGTACAACAGCACCACGGCTCAATGGGAACCTGCGGCAGACAGCACTACAACCTATAGCGCGGGCACAGGTCTTAGCCTTAGCGGAACTACATTTTCCGCACAAAATACTATCGCTAACTGGAATGCCAATAAACTTTCTGGCAATAGCATTTCAACAACCACACCAACCAATAAACAAATCCTTAAGTACAACAGCACCACGGCTCAATGGGAACCTGCGGCAGACAGCACTACAACCTATAGCGCCGGTACAGGTATCAGTTTGTCTGGTACAACTATCAACTCTTCCTGGACAACCTCAGGCAGCAATATTTACAATAACAATGCAGGCGGTGTGGGTATGGGTATTACCACACCAAACAGCAGTGCCATACTCGATCTTACCTCCACTGCCAAAGGTATGTTGATGCCGCGCATGACCAGTGTGCAGCGCAATGCCATAAGCAGCCCTGCGAAAGGACTTATGGTTTTTGATAATGATTCAGGTTATGTCTTCTTTTATAACAGCGGGTGGAAGGGTGTAAAAAGCAGCACTTCAACACCAAGCTATTGGAATAGCACAAAGGATGAAATAACCTTCAGTAACAGTAGTGACAGCCTGGGCCTCGGCAAAACACCAGCTTATAAACTGGATGTGAAAGGCCCTGTAAATGCTGACAGTGTAATGATTGGAGGTGCAACCATTTTAAATGTGAAGGGTACCGCAAATACTTATATTGGTCAGGGCACGGGCAACAATGCAAGTGGTTCTAATAACGTTAGTACCGGTTTCGATGCTGGTTTTAGTAATTCAAGTGGATTTCAGAACACTTATTTAGGTTCTCACTCGGGGTACAGCAATACCACGGGAAATGTAAATGTATTTGTAGGAGCCATGGCCGGGAACAATAATATCACCGGAGGCGGGAATACCTTTTTGGGTACCTATGCAGCAAGTGTTAACCAAACCGGGAACAATAATACTTCTGTTGGTGAGGGTAGCGGTGCTGATATTGGCAGTAATAACAATACCTTATTGGGTTCTTATGCCGATGTATTTGACTCAACCATTAACAATTCGGTTGCCATTGGTTTTAACGCGGTTGTGGCACAAAGCAATAGCATGGTACTTGGCGGCACGGGTGCAAACCAGGTAAATGTGGGTATCGGCAACACCACCCCTGATAACAGTGCCCTCCTTGACCTTACATCTACCAGCCAGGGTATGCTTATGCCGCGGATGACCAGCGTACAGCGCAATGCCATATCCAGCCCGGCAAAAGGGTTGATGGTGTTTGACAATGATTCTGGATATGCTTTCTTTTACAATAACAACTGGAGAGGCGTAAAAAGCAGTGCAGCAAGCAGCCCCGTGGCTGGTACCGGTATTACATTATCTGGTAATACCATCAATTCTACCTGGACCACTTCAGGCAGTAGTATCCATAATAATAATGCAGGCGGCATTGGTATCGGCATTACAACGCCTGGTACTGGTGCCGTGGTTGATATTACATCTACCAGCAAAGGGTTTCTTATGCCGAGGATGACCAGTTCTCAACGTGGTGTCATCTCTTCACCGAGCAAAGGGTTGATGGTATTTGACAATGATTCGGGTTATTTCTTTTTTTACAACAGCGGCTGGAAAGGAATGAAGAGCACCGCAGCAGCCAGTTATTTGGCAGGTACTGGTATTACTTTATCAGGTAACACCATCAATTCTTACTGGACAAATTTAAACGGCAGTATCTATAACAATAATCCCGGTAACATAGGGTTTGGCACCACTGCCCCTTTATTTCCATTGGAAATCTATAACAGCAAAACAGATGCCGTAAGGTTTACCAATACCACAGGAGGCAGCGGCAGCAAAACAAGCCTCGCTTTTTCAACTTATGCCAGTACTACAGCGGTTGGTGCCAGGATTTCAGCCATTGACGGCGGCGCATATAATGGTGCCCTGGCTTTTGAGGTGAATGAGAACACGACCATGAACAATGCTACCACTACAGAAGTAATGCGGATAAATACCAATGGAAACGTGGGAATAAATACCACCAGCCCAAATGGCACCCTTGATGTGCGCGGCAGTATCAATATGAACAGGACGGCTGTCAGCTCAAATTATACTCTCACCGCTGCTGATCATATTTGCGGGGTGACAACCACATCTGCCGTAAATGTTACCTTACCGGCCGCAGCTACCGCAGGCGCAGGGAGGGAATATATTATAAAAGCAGAAACAACTTCAGCACCAAGCATTTCACTTGTACCCAATGGTTCAGAAAAAATAGACGGTTTGATTGCCAAAAGCATCCTTACTGCTGTCGGGGTGCTCAGGGTATATTCTGATGGCAGCAACTGGTGGACGTATTAAACACACCCTAAGCATGCGAGAGCACCCTAATAACTGAACCCATGAAAATCAAAAAACTGAATCCATATATCCTATCACTGTTGTTAATAGGATGCCTGTTCTTTCACACCCCGCTGGCTGCACAAAACCTTACCAACAATGGGGATACCATATTTATATCCAGCGGTACCAACATGACAGTGGTTGGGGATTTCCAGAACAATGACAATGGCACCCACTACCCGTTTATCAAAAACAACGGGGTGTTGCAATTGGGCAGTAACCTGACAAAAAGCCCAAACATGACCTATACCGGTACTGACAGCCTGAAAATTGACGGTAGCTCGCCCAACCAGAACATCCCCGGTTTGCCCTATTGGTATATATCCGTCATGGGGGGCAGCCATGCCGTGATGACCGGGGATGCAACCGTGAAAAACAGGATGATAATGAGCAACGGCACTTTAAAGACGGGAACGTTCACCCTTTCACTGGATAGCGATGCAATACTCATAGAAGACAGCGTCAACTATATTATCGGCACTGTAAGCACACAGAAATACCTGGAAAAGGGCATTAACTATACCTTCATCGGCATTGGGCTTGAGATAAAGGCAGATAGCATGGCCCCCGGGCTTACTACCGTTTCACGGGTTACCGGGGACCACCTCACCGGACATGGCGAGCAAAGCATGAACCGTTATTTCGAAATCGTTCCCTCAAACACTGGCAATGCAGGGGCTACTGCCGTTTTTCACTATTATGACCGTGAACTGAATTCGCTCTCGGAAAACGATCTGGGCATCTATCGAAAAAGACCTGATGCTACCTGGCAATATGATACATTCCTCACAAGAAATTCAGCCACAAACATTATCAATTTCGCCATGGATACCTTGGGGGTTATTACAGCTGGTTCTATCATCACCCCCCTTCCCGTTGAATTATTGTCCTTTGATGCCGTGCTGGATGGTGCCCAAACGGCCAAACTCAATTGGGCAACGGCATCAGAAATCAACAACAGTCATTTCGATATAGAAAGAAGCATGGATGGTAAGATTTTCACAAAGGTGGGGGAAGTAAAAGGCGGCGGCAACACCAATATGGACCTATACTACCAATATATGGATGTTTTTGGCCCGCTCCCTACCACCGTTCTTTATTACAGGCTCAGGCAGGTGGACTATAACGGTGCCACCAAGTATTCTGGGATACGCGTGTTGAGGCTGGCAAATGAAACAGAAGCCTTTAATGCATGGTACAATGGTGCCGGTAAAACCGAAGCCATCGTTTATTTTGGAACGGAAACCCCGGCCATCCTGCAACTGACAGACATACAAGGCAAACGAATATTGACACAAAACACCACTTTTCCCAAAGGGTTCAGTCACCTTCAACTGGATATGAGCGGCTTGGCCAAAGGCATATATATGTTATCATTGACCCAAGGAAACCAAGTTCAGGCAAAGCGGGTGATGGTATATTGACCACGCAACCCTTAAATTTTCAGGTGTGCTTTGAAATTTGAAGGCAAATGACGAAGTTTGCACCCTGATTTAGAAATCAGGGGAATTAGCTCAGCTGGTAGAGCGCTTCCATGGCATGGAAGAGGCCATCGGTTCGAATCCGTTATTCTCCACAAAAGGCAGCTCAAAAGGCTGCCTTTTTACTTTGTAGGCCAGCTCAGCTGGTAGAGCGTCCCGATCGATCGGGAAGGCCATCGGTTCGAATCCGTTATTCTCCACAAAAGGCAGCTCAAAAGGCTGCCTTTTTACTTTATAGGCCGGCTCAGATGGTAGAGCGTCCCGATCAATCGGGAAGGCCATCGGTTTCCCGATTGATCGGGATTATTCTCCACAAAAGGCAGCTCAAAAGGCTGCCTTTTTACTTTATAGGCCAGCTCAGCTGGTGAGCGTCCCGATCGATCGGGAAGGCCATCGGTTCGAATCCGTTATTCTCTACAAAAGGCAGCTCAAAAGGCTGCCTTTTTACTTTATAGGCCGGCTCAGATGGTGAGCGTCCCGATCGATCGGGAAGGCCATCGGTTCGAATCCGTTATTCTCCACAAAAGGCAGCTCAAAAGGCTGCCTTTTTACTTTATAGGCCAGCTCAGCTGGTGAGCGTCCCGATCGATCGGGAAGGCCATCGGTTCGAATCCGTTATTCTCCACAAAAGGCAGCTCAAAAGGCTGCCTTTTTACTTTATAGGCCAGCTCAGCTGGTGAGCGTCCCGATCGATCGGGAAGGCCATCGGTTCGAATCCGTTATTCTCCACAAAAGGCAGCTCAAAAGGCTGCCTTTTTACTTTATAGATTTGCTCAGATGGAAGATGTTCCCGAATTTCCATCCTCTCAAGCCAATCCAAAAATTTTACTTTCCATCTGGCTGGATTCTTGTAAACACAGCATGGAACAAAAAAAATTTTGTTTTGAATTGTAATATCCCTAACTTCACTTTGAATTAGGAAAAGGAAAAGAAGAGGAATTGTCCGGGCGGTACCAAAAAAATCCCCGGCTGAACTGAGGCAATAACCCCTGAATTACTGGCAACGAAAACTGGAAACCTATGTGGAATGGGTAGGGGGTTTTATGGCCCAAATGCCTGAAAGGAGGCAGATTTGGTTAACATTTTAAGTACATTATACGGCACAATTATTGTAACTTCGTGCCTCGCAAAAAAAGAGTATGATAGAGATAGCAGAAGACAGGATCAAGGAAGCGTTAAGGGATTTTTTCGGGTTCAGTACTTTTAAGGGTACACAAAAGGCGGTGATTGACAGTGTGCTCGAAGGCAGGGATACCTTCGTGATCATGCCAACCGGTGGCGGCAAAAGCCTTTGCTACCAGTTGCCCGCCCTGGTAAGCCATGGTACAGCCATTATCATATCACCACTCATCGCATTGATGAAAAACCAGGTTGACCTGATCCGTGCTTTCGGTGGTCGGAGCGGTGTGGCGCATTTCATGAACTCTTCGCTCAGCAAAAAAGAACTGGAAGTGGTGAAACACGATGTGCTCAATGGCATCACCAAAATGCTATACCTGGCACCGGAATCACTTACCAAACCAGATACCCTGGAATTTCTGGAAAAGATATCCATACCGTTTGTGGCGGTAGATGAGGCCCATTGTATCTCCGAGTGGGGACACGATTTCAGGCCTGAATATAGAAGGATACGCGAAATAGTGGATGCCATCGGCGAAGTACCGATCATCGGGCTTACCGCATCGGCTACGCCAAAGGTGCAGGAAGATATCCTGAAAAACCTTCGGATGGAAGATCCGGCCGTGTATAAATCATCGTTCAACCGGCCGAACCTTTATTATGAAGTACGCCCCAAGACCTCAAAAACAAAGGTCCTGCACGATATCATCAACTATGTAAAACGCAATAGCGGCAAATCAGGTATCATTTATTGCCTGAGCCGCAAAACGGTGGAAGAAACCGCGCAGACCCTTAGGGTAAACGGGATCAAGGCCTTGGAATACCATGCTGGCCTGGATGGTAACACCCGCGCCCGTCACCAAGACATGTTCCTGATGGAAGATGTGGACGTGATTGTGGCTACCATCGCTTTTGGCATGGGCATTGACAAGCCCGATGTGCGCTTTGTGATCCACTTTGATGTTCCGAAGAGCCTGGAAAGTTATTATCAAGAAACAGGTAGGGCTGGCCGTGACGGTATCTTGAGCGAGTGCGTGATGTACTATAGCTACAAGGACCTCTTTAAGCTGGAAAAATTCCTGAAAGACAAGCCCGTGGCCGAACGCGAAATTGGCACGCAACTGTTGAAAGAGATGGCAGCTTTTGCCGAGAACTCCGCCTGTAGGAGGAAATCATTGTTGCACTATTTTGGGGAAACCTATGACGATGCTCCATGCGAACAAGGCAAAATGTGTGACAACCACCGCTATCCCAAAGAAAAAGTGGATGCCGAAGACCAAGTGAAGCTGGTGCTGGAAACCATGGTTGAGATAGAAGACAAATTCCAGATAGACCATATCATCAGCATATTGCGAGGGGAAGAAACCCAGCAGGTAAAAAACTACGGGCACCATAAGCTGAGCATGTATGGCGAAGGGGCTGACAGGGACCAGAATTTCTGGAAATCGGTGATCCGGCAGGCTTCCCTGGAAGGGATGATCGAGAAAGACATTGAAACATACGGTTCTCTGCAGATTACTGAAAAAGGCGAAGAATTCCTGGCCAATCCCAAATCATTCATGGTCACCATTGACCATGATTTTGAGCACCTTACCGTGGCTGATGAAGATACGGAAGCGGTAGCGGGCGATGGTTTTGACAAGGTGCTTTTCGGTATGCTGAAAGAGATGCGGAAAAAGATTGCAAAAGAAAAAAGCCTTCCGCCTTATATCATCTTCCAAGATCCTTCTTTGGAGGAAATGGCCATAAAATATCCGGTGAACCAACAGGAACTGAGCCAGATAACGGGAGTTAGCGCCTCAAAGGCCACCCGATATGGCAAACCCTTCCTGGAGCTGATCGAGAAATATGTGGAGGAGAACGAAATTTCCCGTCCAGATGATTTCGTGATAAAATCCGTGGTAAACCGCTCTGCCCAAAAGGTGTACATCATACAGAACATTGACCGTAAGATATCCCTCGAAGATATATCCCGTGGCAAAGGAATCACCATGGACGAGTTGCTCGGTGAAATAGAAAACATCGTGTACAGCGGCACCAAAATCAACCTTGATTATTATATCAACGAGATGCTTGACGGCGAGTACCAACAAGAGATATTCGATTATTTCAGGACATCTGAGATCGATTCGCTCGATGAAGCCTGGAAAAGCCTCGGCGCCGATGTCTTCAGCCGCGAGGAAGTCCAGTTGATGCGCATCAAATTCATCAGTGAAATGGCCAACTAATGATGCGAAGCAGGTTAGGAAAGATTTATGTGTTTCTTGTAATTGTCAGCGCCTGCCTGCTACATACGCATCATGTTCTTGCCCAAGGTAAAACGATCGTTCGGGATTCTGTGGAAGTCACTGATACCGATTTTACCAAGATGCCTGCTTTTAATGGCAACCATGCCAAGGTATTTGGCATATCATTGGGCATGGGTGTGAACAGGGCCAAGCAAATCCTTGCGAATATGTACCCGGGGCTGCAACTGGCTCCGGATGCCTTCAATCAAAAAAGGTATTACCTGAGTGAAAAAGGCGATACGTCGCGGATCATTCTTGGGTATTTCAAATGGCCGAACTATGATACGGGCCTCTACCAGATAGTACTGTATCCGGCTATGGCTAACCATTTCAAAGGGATTGCGGCTGTCATCTTTTCACCGGAAAGCGAAAACCCGCAAACAGAGCTGTACAAAACCTTTTTAGGCGAACCCTCAGCCCGGCAAGTGACGATGGACATGCCCAAAATAAAGGCAAAAACCACCATGCTATACTATCCCAAATACAATATCGCATTGGAGGTAAATACCAGTGCTGACAATACCACCTATAATCTGGTTTTCACCAGAAAATGGTGAGATGTGTTTGAGCAATGTTACTCGGTCAATATTCCATCAGAACCCAAAAACTTCCTGATCTCCTCCCCCACTTTTTCAGGGGCAAATTCATCGGGTGCATTGTGTACCAATCCTGTTAACTCCGTAAGAACGGATCCAGGTATGATCCCGTGCAATTTGCGGAGTGCCTGTAACAACCAGAGCGGGCTAGCGGTGCCTCCCATGAGAAGCACGGGACATTGGATATCTTTATAACGCGCTATATCGGCATCCATCGCCACCCCGGCGCGAATCTCGTTTGGTACCAATTCCAAAAGCATTTTGTCTTCTTGCCAGTCTTTGTTTCCCATGGCCATGAATCCGAATACCCCATGCAACAGAAAAGAAGGCACCTTTGTCAACGGCCCCATCATCCCCAGGCCTTTGGCTATGGAAACCAATGCTCCCGTATAGGCTTTCTTATATAACTGCTTTTCGAATTTCGGCACCCACGCCAAGGGAAGGTTATTGTTTGGAGACATACCCGGCTCATATACCACCAACTTTTTTATATCCTCTTTCAAAGCAATGTTCAGCCCCACAATACCGCCAAAGCTATGCCCAAATATATAAGGTATATTGTGTTTCTGAATAATGGCCATGGCATCTTCACATTCCTTTGCTACGCTGTAATCCGGGCCTTGTGGACCACTACCACCTCTCCCCCGCCTGTTGATGATGTACATGGTAAAGTCGTCTTTCAATCCGGCAGCCAACTTTACATAGTGTTTTGCCCCGCGGTCTGCACCTGAAATGATAAGCAAGCCTGGGCCAGAACCTGTTATTTTGTAGGTAATCTTGGTTCCATCCGCAGAATGGATATGGTTTTCAATAACCTGCAATTGTTCTTTCACGTCCATTGTTATATCGTTTTTTATGATAGTTGCATCACACAACTGTTTATTTCGATTTGGCCCGCAAGCCCAGTGCATTCTCTTGTATTTTCCAGGCAGTTTGCTTTAGGCTTTCAATAGCATCGTCATCTATGCCGACAGTCATTTGATGCATCATCTCAGCTTCTATTTGTAGCACTTTGTCAAGGGTTTCCCGTCCTTTTTTTGTGAGGGATATGATATTCTTGCGCTTGTCCGTTTCATCCGCCATGCGGGCCACAAGGTTTTTAGCTTCCAATACATCAATCTGCCTTAATATTACCGACTTATGTTTACCAAGCAGGGTGGCAAAATTCTGTTGTGTTATCTTGTCGCTCTGCATGGACGATAACCGATACAGCAATACAAATTCACCGGATGTGATCTTCATGCCATAGCGTTTCAACCTAAGTTCAAACTCAATGGATAGAAAGCTCAACGTCCTTCCGAATAGGGTCATCAAGGGATATGTCTCAGCAGCCATGTATTGTACGTTTTACTGATTTCAGGCACAAATATAGAAATATAGTTGCACGATGCAACTATTAAGGCAAAACAAATGATTTTAGTTAGACACCGCTGGCGCGAATCTTTGCGGAGCGGGATTCGTGACTCTGCATTTGCCCCCCGAAAAAGTCGGGGCAGGCTGTCTCCGACGGCGGTTGATAATGAGCACGCATCGGATCTGTCTCGCTGGCGAATCTTAACGGAGCGGGATTCGTGACTCCGCATTTGCCTCCCGCTGGCGCGAATCTTAGCGAAGCGGGATTCGTGACTCTGTATTTGCCGTCTCTGACGGCCAGTTGAAAATAAGTATACTTCAGAAGCCGTCGGAGACAGCCTGCCCCGACCGTTCGAGGGCAAGGGAAAGACACGAATCTCGTACCTGAAGCGGGTAAGGTTCGCGCCAGTCTTGACTCTGCACTTGCCCTGAAATATGATGGCGGGTAATTTCCTGTCTTGCACTTTCTCTAACTGTTATTTCTTCCCGCAAGCGAAGTGTATAGTCCCGAAGTTTCGGGGAGTCAATTGGTACTGGAAGAATCTCGCGGTCTATGACCGCCGGATTTGCAAATACCATCGAAATGGCTAACTTGC
>Ga0206962_1072_pt1 | contig 27646 bp, 26 predicted proteins | sample Alteio_BWOrgHeat_27_FD_153241 | JGI IMG/M metagenome (GOLD analysis project Ga0206962, IMG submission 153241) | Enriched cells from forest soil in Barre Woods Harvard Forest LTER site, Petersham, Massachusetts, United States -... | ecosystem: Environmental > Terrestrial > Soil > Temperate forest >...
GCATTTTCGGTTGACAAAGACTGGACCTTTTAGACTGGACCGGAGTATCGCATAGGTGACGCAAATGCCTCATTTAAATTATTCTTCTTAAGTTGTTTACATAAATATTTGTGCAAAGGATTTTTTAATAGTGGTTCGAAGTTATTGATGTATTGTGTCGCCCAATGTTGTTGTTTTGATGTTGGGTTTGGTAATCGAATAGTTTCTTTCCCATTTTGATAGCTAGTTCTAATATATCCTTTTTCGATTAATATTTCAGATGGTATTATATAAAAATAATTTGGATATGAGACGATTTCGTAAATAAAGAAATCGATTGTATCTTTTGCGTTGTAAGGCTGTCTATCTGATCTACCGTTACATTTACTATTCGTAAAATGATATAGTTCAGAATAAGCTAAACAACTTGCTGTCTTACATTGAATTTTATAGTGATTAACAAAACAATCTGTTGTATCCACAACAGTATTTATACTAAATGGAATGTCAAGTTCATTACATTTTTTAGATAATCTATTAAGTTGATTCTTTTCTTGCAGATAATATGTTGTTATATCATTTTCATTATACGTAGCGGATTGCTTTAGCATTTTTTCAAAGTTATATAAAAATTGTAGTAAGCTGTCATACAGAAATTTATTTTTATCGGATTGTTTTAAAACGGAAATAGACAAGGATTGACTTTCTTTTTCTAGATCTTTCATGAAAAATAAAATGTATTTCTTCCTTTCTTTATCAACAGATACCATTAATGTATCCTCATGATACCAATCACTTTTCATGGTAACGCGATATCGGGTATCAAAACAACACATTGTTTTAACTTGAATGCCACGCCAACTATCATCATCATTAACTTTATATATTATATCAAGTTTATTTGACTCGTGACCAATTTTTTTAACGGAATTAATTGTTGTAAATAGTAACATCATTTGATAAACCCATTCTTCAGTTGCAGCACCAATTTTAGCTACAGTTTTACCTGTTTCACTAGCCTGTAAATACCGAAGTCTTACTTCTTCTAAGCGTTCTGGAGAGTTAGGATTTGTACCAGCTACATGTGTTTTACAATAACCATCAGGTTGTGCAAAATGATGACAAGCATCATAATCACATACACGGGAAAGATCCTGTCCATTAGTTTTAGTCCTATATTTTTTCCCACCTTTAAAATAAATTTTAATTCCATTTATAATTTCAGAATTTTTCTCAATTTCCTCCTTTTCTTGCATAATTGCATCATGTAACTTTTTTTTTAATTTGTTAATGACATCGTCTGGATTTTCTAAAGTATTATAGTGTAAAATACAATAAAATCCTGATAATTTGAAACTAGCAAGAGTATTACATTCATTGTCAAAACAACATATCATTCGGTATGTTCCTGCATTATCCAAAATATATCTAAACCCGTATCTATTAATGATAAATTTATCTTCGTTATCTACTATTCCAAACTTTTTATTCAATTCGTTAATGACAGTTACTTTATCTTCCAACTGGTCATAATGTGTCGAACAATGGTAGCGAGATAACTTCGCATTAGGAAAATCGATACAATTAACCACAAAACATGCCCTCTTTAATCGTTTTCTCCCCGATTTTTCATTAACAATAATAAATTTGAATCCGTGTCTATAAGTTACGTTGGTCTCTGTAACGGAATTGTCTTCCTCTATTTCTGAAATACCATCACACATTTCTGAACATTCACAATTAATATCCTCTTCTACTTCGATTAAGTTAATAACTTCCATAACTAATGAGTATAATATATTATACTATTTATAATTCTTATATATATTTAAACGCAAATTTCAATTGTTAAATTATTTTTATAATTAAACTTCAAATTATAATAATCATAATTCTTATTTTTTTATATGTAAATAATATATAATCATGGAAAACTACATTTTTATACTAATTCTTCTTGCGGTTCTAGTAATTGCTCTTATGTCTATTCCAACAACAGTACCATTGATCAGAAGAGAACCATTCACTATACCTGTATCAGGAATGGAAGGTTGTTCAAATTGCAATGAAAGAACGTTGCTTGGTTGTGGTAACTGTCTCAATTGTGGCGTCTGCACGACCAATTTTGGAACGTCTACATGTGAAGCCGGTAACAAACAAGGGCCGTACTATAAGGATGATTGTGTGTACTGGGAAAGCAATGCTCCTGATGTTTATCCACCCGTTATTCCTATACAACAACCAGTATACCAGCCTATTTACCAAGAGCCTGCTTATCCAATCATTGTAGATAGAAATAGATATCAATATTCCTTTCCTTATTTTGGATTCGGTAATTATTGGAACAGAGACAAAGATAGGAACAGAGATAAAGATTGGAACAAAGGTAACGATTGGAGCCGAGACGGTAATAAAGGTAAAGACTGGAATAGAGACAAAGGAAAAACTCTTATCACAACAACAACAAATACAAATAGACAGAAACCTAAATCGTATGTAAATATTCGTTAATTTACTAACACTTTTTAACTTTTACATTATTGTTAAAAATTTGATTTTCCATTGACATGCCAAACTATCTCAAATAACCATTAAAAAAGATAAAACCACAATGTCACAAATTCAAACAACTAATGTATCAAAAGAAATACTCCTAGAAATGGTAATGTGCTTATACTACTCTTGGAAACAACATCCATATTATCAAGAACAGGGCCCATGCGCTATTTGCTTTGATGAATCCATGATCGGCGAGTATGTGCTAGAAACGGCTTGTGGTCATCGATATCATAGAAGCTGCTTAATAACAACGCTGATACATTACAAATTCAAAGAATGCCCCTGCTGTAGATCATTATACAAAAAACTAGATATCGACTAATTAAAAAATTGATTTATGAAGATCCAAGAGAATCCATTATATTTTCATTTATATTGAATATTTTGATAGAGTCATTAATGGAAAACCCTAACAAGATGAACAGTAGCAAAGAAGATACAAGACTGATTTTGGTCCCGGTGCCTGGAAATTTGACATGCGCGGCTCATTCTTTCGTCTTGTCATTACTTTCTGCCGGCCTAGAGAATCATGCTTGGTTCAACAGTATCAAAGATGTCCTCCTTATTCTCATTAGAGAAAACCATAATGTTGATGGCCAACTTTTGAATTGTCAAATTAGAACACATTTACTCCGTGATTTGGTTGTTGATACAGTTGAGAAGTTTGGAGAGCCATTCTTTGTTAAAGAATTTGGCAAAGACAAGTTTTATTGGGATGATCTTATAGCGGCCGATATTAGAGGTATTAATGAGGAAACCAAGAGGGATCCATCAGCCAGGTCCTTTTTAGATCACGCCAATCCGTTTTTTATGGTGTGCTCCTATTTGTTTCAATGTAATGTAAGAATTGTTATGGATGATGGTAATGTTACCACTTTTTCAAGTAGAAGCTCAAATTACCCGGTAACTATCCAAGTTAGAAGTAATGCAACAATGAACAGTTTGGGTACTCATTTTGATGCATTTATTTTGCCAAACTTGGGTCCTAATTGGTTAACCGATCTAGACCCATTTTACGGTGTGGGAGACAGTTATGTATACAATGGCGAACTGGTTCATGATGTGATTCTCAAGATCAATGATTGGTACAGATATTTGGGAGATAGGTATCAGGATGTTCTTAAAGCTGTATCAAAGAAGAATTACTCAGAAAGCAACAAGACTCTGGAAGAGAATAGGAGAATGGCTCTTGAGTTATCAAAGAAGATTGAAGAAGCAACCAGAATTTCAGCGGAATTATCAAAGAAGCTAGAAGAAGATAGGAAAATTGAAGCTGAACTAAATAAGAAGATTGCGGCTGATAGATTAATCGCTATTGAGTTGTCTAGGCAAATTGAAAAGGATAGGGTGGTCGCATTAGAACTAGAAAAGCAACTAATGTTAGAACATGAACAAGTTGAAAAGGATAGATGGATGGCCAAACAACAACAAGAGGAACAGAACAGACGAATTGAAAAAGACAATTGGATTAACCAACAACTGGAAATCCAACATAAGGAGGAGCAGGCTCGACGGCTCAGCAATCAACAGAAACAAGCTCAGTATGGATCTAATGAACCAGCCAGCTGGTCAATCAATCAACAACCAGTTCAGTATAGATCTAGCGAACCAGTTCAGTATAGATCTAATGAACCAGTTCAGTATAGATTTAATGAACCAGTTCAGTATAGATCTAATGAACCAGTTAGCTGGGTAAGAAATCAGCAATTGGATCAACAGAAACCTGAACCAAATGAAAGTTATGATGATTTCTTAATCCGAGTACTATTTTGAATTATTATTTGTTTATGCACATAAATAAATAATACCTTCACATATTATATAAGTAGTCATGAAACACAACTGTTCCAGTAAATGTTCTAACTGTCAGATACTGAAACAAAAACTAGATCTATATGAAAACTTTTTGAAAGATGTGAAGGATCTAGATATTAATACAGATAATAATTCTGATTTGAGAGAAAGTATGATAATAGAAAAAGATAACTATGGCAATATAAATAAAAAAATAAGATCAGAATTAGGTGAAAGCTTTTTACTTATTGATAAAGGAAAAAATATTGGAGAATTAGATAAGAGAGAGCAAAATGTAATTTTAGAACAAGACTCTTATCATAATTACCAGAATGGTAACGAATATTTAAAAAAATTAGGTAGTTTATATACGGTTGCTTATTACGGTATAAAAGTAGGTAAGTGGTTATTGCTTTTGTAATACAGGTGTTAAGTCAACCGGAGTCCATTTAATAGATTTTAGGACCTTCTTTGTTGATTCGTTAAAAACTACATAATGTTTACCGTCTGGCGCTAACCGATAATTAGGACTATCATAACCTAACTTTTCCTGATTCTGAATATAATAATTAACTGATTCAATTGCCTCAGCTTCAGATGAGCATAACTTTGACATATTATTTTCATGAACCAAGTTGAACGCGGCATCAGCATCTATTCCAGCTCTAGCTAGAAATCCATATATTACATAGAGTTGGTCAACTAGACCGTCAACAGTTTCAACAAAATCTTTATCTTTAACAGCCTCTTCTGTTTCCTTTGCCTCTTCTCTTATCAGTTTTAAACAAAACTCAACCTGTTGTGGATCGGTTTCTAACATATCCGGCTTTGGTACTAAAGTTCGGCTTTCTAAAACACCGAAATTGTAATTGAAGTCCACTACTTTCTGGAAGTTACTCATCTTATTCTATTAATGATTTTAGTTATATAGGTTTATATAATTAAAATATTTAAATATCAATTTTTTATAATTAATCTCATTCATTTTCTGACTTAGATTCACTGGCCGATTCATGATCATTTAATGAATTATAATAGGCAAGAGCTGAATCTCCAATCATTTTGAGATTTTCTCTATTTAATTCTCCTAACTGTTCTTTGACATAACCAATCAAACTAACATTCTTTAGTCCATTGAGTTCCGCATAAAAATTAAGGAACTGATTCAAATAATCTGGTTCGCCCATCTTTGCCAAATATGTCTTTCGGTCGACTGCTCCATACTTATCTGACCCTCCGATCAATTCATTGGTTTCCTTATTGAGGCCATCTGTATCAGTATTTAATTGTGTGAATGTTGCTTCTTCACCAGATTCTTTACAAATAGCCTTTAAGAATGTTATATTTTCAGCCAAAGGTATAAGATTGCTGATAATAGGAAATTGGGTTCTATTGAACGTCCCATTTAAACCACACGCCTCAACAGTTTTACCTTGGTTAGCCCACTTATCACAGAAAATATTTGCATCCTTATAAAACTGTACTTCATCAATACAGATTACATCATAATTACTTATAATTATATCGGCCTCGTACAAGAATTCACAGACTATTGCCTTTATTTTAATATTATCGTGGGTTACTATCATAAAAGGATCATATCTGGTATCATTTTTATATTTAATCATTAAACATTTTTTATTACCAATACTGTAGCGGTTATATCTCCTAATTAGTTCTGAAGTCTTTCCACTGAACATGTTGCCTAATATCAAATTTAATGACATGCGTATACTACTTTTTAATAATTATAATAATAATGATACCCAATAATATTTATATATATGATGTTCCCCTATCAATTTTTCTCATAAAAAAAGACTCAATTCATTAACACAATCATCAACTATTGTCAACTTCTCATTATGTTTAAAACTATAAGGTAAATGTAAATATAGAGGATATCTTGGTACTTTGCCTTCTGGACTATCAAAATTTTCAATTGGCACCCATTCAAATCCATTCCAAGATTCTTCTGGTAATTCTTCTCTAGACCAAGATTCTTCTTTATTTGTTATATTTACTTTTAAATCACCATTAGCCATAATTATTGCTGTACCAGGTTTATATATATTTTGATTTGATCCAAACAATCTTCTAAATGTTAGACCACAATTCATGTATTTATGTAAATTATTTGCAACAATATTTACATCTTTCAAATCTGGTATCTCTTGAATAAAAACTATGGATTTTACAAATTGAGTAACATTACCACCATAATGTATTGAGTTAGTCACATTTGCAAAACCTATTGTTGATGTTGAACATGTTTTTTTAGATTTTTCACACATACCTAATATAATCTTCCTTAATGTTGTTTTACCACTTGAACCTTTAAATGGACCAGTAATACATAATACTGAAACTCTGTCCTTCAATGTACCATCCCTTATTTTCAACAAAATTTTAATCAGTTTCTCTAAATCTTTTGACTCAACAAATGTTCCCAGTTTTTTAAATCTAGAAGATAACCATCGACCCTTGATTAGCTTATATACTTTATAAAAGTTCATACAAGTTTCGGCTAAATGAATAAAATCTGTATATGTATCACATAATTCTAATAATCTGTCACAGATTACTGAATCCATTTATAATTCAATGCCTAAACAAGTACTATGAAAATTCTAAGTTCATATTATATCAATTTTTTGACTGTGTATAAAAAGGCCCTAAAATTCTATAACCTTATAGTAAATGGATATTAACTTATTATCAAAGAAGTCTAAGGATGAAATCAGACTGACCCTTCAACAAAAGTCGCATAGAGCGATATTCAATCTGAAAACAGTTGATATAGCTGAAGAGCATGTAAAGCTGATTGAGGAGTTGTTAACAACTTTAAAGAAAGAAGATATTAAATGGATAGAATTTCCTACCAGGTTTGAACCTATCATTCTTCCAAATGTTTTAACATTTCCAAACAAGGTTAATGGTAATATAACGTGTCACATAGTTGATTTTGAAGTCTTTTACTTTGCTAACATTAATCATATTGTAAAACCAGATCATATTTATTACGATTCAAATTTGAATAACAAAAACGGTTGGACCGTCGTCTCAAATCTAAAACAGGAAAAGAGATTAAAACATGAAAAGATTATGAAGGAACTAACTACTCTGTATAAACAAAATACTGTTGTATAACAAACTTATTACAGACTTCATCAATATCTTTATCTAAAGTGGTCCACTCGCCAAACCTATTAAAATATAGTCTTGGTTCACCCTTTTTCTTTTTACTTATTTCCACTATTCTCCTTTCTCCATCCTTCATGAAGCGCCACCTATACTCAACTGTATAATACTTGGTCCAATCCTTAATAGGTTTCTCCACCTTATTTTCAGGGATAGATTCGATCACACTGGTATATGTGATTTTCCCAGATATATCAGTCTTATCACTGTTTGAGCCTGATTGACTCAGAAATATATTATGATTTTCCATTATAATATATATAGTTCTCAATAATAAATAATAAAATCTAACTCAATATATATAATAGTAGGATCATGTCATTACTTAATGCATCAATGAAAAATGGCCTAACAGATCCTAATGATATGTTGGCAATAAAGAATGTTTTACAGGGTGACTATAAACTAAATATTGGCACAACACAGTTAAATGATGAAGCCAAAATCACACTCAATAAGTTGTTATCAGAAACGGAAAAGAAAAGAGCATGTTGTATGGGCCAAAAATCGATTGATGTCCGAATACCTTTACCTAATGGTATTATATCGGATAATTCTGACACCGGCTTACTTATGGCTAAATACGGATATTATGATCAGAGAGTCGATAATATTCCTATTGATCAACCTGGCTTCTGTACTTTCGATAATAAAGACTTTACCAAGAATTCAGCTAATTGTGATGACTTTTATAATTTATATTGTAAAAATATTGTCAATGAATTTACAAAAGCTAATAACGGTAAATTTGATCCGGCAATCTTCTCAACAAGTTATAAAAGTGAATGTTCCTGTTTCATGCCTATTCCAAAATGGGTGACTGAGGCCTATCAAGGTGAGCCAATGGGCCAATGTGTTTTACCTAATTGTGGGCCAAATAAAGCTGTATATCTGGATAGAGCATCTAGGACCGGTCCTTGCAATAATACAATATGTTATCAAAATGTTAAGATTGATTCGGCAACACTGGCAGAAAATGCAAGTATTGCTACAACTCTTCAGAATAATTGTATTGAGAAGACAGGAGTATCACCTATAACAGTAACAAAACAGCCAGTAGAACCAACTATTACTAATCAGCCATCTGGACAAATGAACTCAACAGGAGGACCAATGAGTTCAACGGGAGGACCAGTAAATAACCTTAATAATGTACCAGGATCAGTATCGCCAAATATACCTATATCGGCCGAAATACCGAAAGCAGAAAATGTACAGATATCTAGTCAGACTTCTTCAATTATAACTGGCTTTAGTAGTCTTGTCATCCTATTTTGTTTTATACTTTTTATCGTACTGATTTGGTTTTTCTTTTTCAAGAAATAAATAAAAAAAATTTGTATGTATAATATTATATGGACAAGTTAAATAAATTTGTCAAAGATAACAAAAAGGTTATAATTATAGTAGTTATTATCATATTAGTTTTACTTGCTGTCTGGTACTTTTATTATAAGAAGGTTGAGCATATGGACAACTTAGCCCAATCTAAGAATGCCAATACATTAATGAATGCCTTAGTCGGCAAAAATGTATTTATCTCAACAAAAATCTCAGGAAATAAATATTATTTGAGTGTCAGTCCATTAAATGATTGTGCTAACCTTGTAAATAGTATTAGTGAGTGTAAATTTGCTGTCCCTGTTCTCTTAAATAAAAAGAATGCATTTTCTAATTTTGAAATAGGTAGACATCTGGCTGATAACCTATATACAATTAGAAGTTTGAACCAGAATATCAATTCACCCAATTTGACTCAAAATCTAAATTTTTATGGATCTAGTCCTGTTAATAAGTTATGTTTCGATAATGACAAAAGCATTGACGTGATCTACTTTGAAACTGATTTAATTGATGCCGGTGTCCTGATCAAGTTTAAGAAGGCTGGTCAATACTATTGGGTAGGAGCCTGTTCCGATTCTACCTGTAATCAGGACATTAGGTTATGTCTATTCACTGATCCAAAAATGGCTATCCCATTTTCTTTTGAAATGACTACACCAGTAACTGGGCCAATTAAAAAGGCAAGTCCGATTGAAACTTTTAGCTTCGATGATGGATTGTCCAGTTATAACTCGACATATACAATGTTGGGGTCGTTGCCTGGTTTTAATGAGGCAACAATTTATCATGATTTATAAAAAAATTATAATGTATATATTATATATATTATGGGAAATTCGCATTCAACAGCGACCTTAGAAAGTAATACTGTTGTAATAAACCAATCTGACATTAATGTTCTTAATAAAACTGTTAATAATATTACTATGAACCTGATGATTGATAATGCAAAATCATGTGGAGCATCTATTCTTCAGAGTCAAGATATAGGCGTTGGCAACCTTACTGTTGGTAGAGGTACCAAAGTTGATATTGGCCAGGAACAAACGGCAAAAATGAATTTTACATGTCTACAAAAGGACAATGTGCAAGTTGATATAATAAATAAGATTGCTGATACTTTAAAACAACAATTAAATAATTCAGCTAATACGGATATTATAAATAAGTTACAGGCTAATGTTCAAGCCAAGACTCAGGATCAATGGGCTTCCTTCCCTTGGGCCAATGCTTCAGCAAATACTGATGTCAAAGAGAAAATAAATACATATGTAAAAAATAATACAAAAGTTAGTCTTAATAATGTGATTGAGAATGCAACTTTCGCAACTTTCAAAAATACAAATGTTCAAGATTGTTTAAGTAAAGTCATTCAGTCACAGAAACAGACATTTGGTTCGATAACCGCCGAAGATGGAGCAACTCTATCTTTGAAGCAACAACAAAGTACTGATCTATTAGCTCAATGTATCCAAGAATCAAATATTGCTCAGAGCATTATGACAGATGTAATAAAATTTGCTGATCTGAATTTACAGATCAAAAAAGATACTAATGTTGATAACTCGATGGAGACGGTTCAGGAAGCAGAGGCGACGAAACAAGGGTTTTTCCAAGGAGTTTCTGGGTTTTTTACTGGTATTTTCGGTTCTTATGCTGGTATTGCTTCAGCCATTTGTGTAATATTAGCTCTATGTCTTTGTTTTCTTCTCATTATGTTGTTTTTCTTTGGTAAATCTATTAAAAGTTTATTTAGTAGTGATACAAAAGTAGCAGAAGTTGGGGTAGAAGGATCAACTATAGAAACTGTTCCTTCTACATCAACAGCAAGTTTAGGAATGGAGCTCAGTTCACCAACAGTTGAAGCTCCATCAGTAACAGGACCAGTAGTGGAACCAGTAACCGGACCAAAAACATTATAATTATAGCATAAAGCTTAAACTATCTCATAAAAAAATTATTATTATTTACCATACTTGTCTCTTTGCTTCTCTTACCGCTTTCACAAATATTTTTTCGAAATTTAATAAATTATCGTAGAACAGTTGACAATCAGCTTGCAACTTAGTAAACTCATCGGCCAAAACAGTATTGATTAGATATATGTCAGGCGTTTTGCGACTGATTATAAAGGACAGTCTTTGTTTCCCAGCCTTAATCAAAGATCCTAACTTAGGATTTTTCATTTTAATACGGCCATGTTCTTCATTAAATATAGATACTTTACTCGGCAATCCAACTAACAAATTGTAATATCTTACTAACATGGCTGGATAACTTTGAACGATAAGCATACTATTGTATTGATCTAGCAACTTTTTTATTTCCGGTATGATGACCACATATAATTTCTTTTCATAATCGCTCTTTGGAACTACAGACAAAATATTTTGAAGGCTAAACACTATTTGACCGATTGACGATTTTGCCAAGCAATAGTGAGGCTTTAGATCAACCATCGCTAAATACAATTGTTGAACTTGACCCTTTTCTAAAGTTGTTACAGTTATATGAACCTTGGCTAAACCATTTTGGTTATTTGCTGGTTCATAATCTTGAAACTGTTGGACAAATACTTCTTCTTTCTCTTTAGCTATCTGTTCTGGTTCCATGAGTAACTGATGAGTGATTATTATGGTAATCTATGGATAATGAATCAGCTTATTCTGACTACTTCTATCAAACTATTTATTAATCAATTTTTTATCAAATGGTATATCCTTCCATCCACAAGTCGTTTAAATATATCATCTAATAGTATAAATGGGCAACCCGGAGGATGAAGAAAAAGAAGATAGAGAAGAGAAAATTAAAGATCTATTTGAAGAACTTGATGACTCATTATTAGACCTAACAGTTTTAGAAGCTGAGACAAAAGAAACTATTAAATTGGTTGACCGGCTACTGAATCGACTTAAAGAAATATTGGATGTAGATAAGGAAACCTTGAATGAAGTTAAAAAAGAAGTTAAGCAAGTTATACCTATTGACAATAATGATAAAAAAATAGGTAATCTGACAGAACTATTGGCTTTTGCAAAGAAGTATGGAACAGAACAAGAGTTAATACAGCAGAATATTAATACAAAGATCTTATTCGATCTAGTTAAACCGTTAGAGAAGATGGAAAAGATTGTAGGTATGGATTCTGTCAAAGATCAGATTTTGGACCTTATTTTGACCTCCTTACAAAATCTATATGATAATGGAATGCTTTACCACACTGTCATAATGGGTCCTCCAGGTGTTGGAAAAACAATGCTGTCTAAAATTCTAGGTGAAATATATTTGGCCTTACGAATATTACAGAAAGAAAGAAAGGAGGATGATCATAATGATGATGGAAGAGTAGGAGGAAGAGAAGGAGATGAAGAAGATAATAAAGGAGAATATGTATTTAAGGTTGCAAGACGTAGTGATCTAATTGGTAAATATCTGGGCCATACCGCAATAAAGACACAAGAGCTAATAGATAGTTGTGAAAATGGAGTACTATTTATTGATGAAGTATATTCATTAGGCAATGAAGATAAGAGAGATAGTTTCTCAAAAGAATGTATAGATACTATTAATTTGAATTTATTGGAGAAGAACTTTATTTGTATTGTCGCCGGCTATCCAGAAGAGATAGAAAACTGTTTCTTTTCTGTGAATCCGGGTTTGAAAAGAAGATTTGCTTTTACTTATCATATTCCTAATTATGGATTTGAAGAATTGTTAAATATATTCTTGAGGAAATTAGAGGAACTTAATTGGTCTATCAATAAAGAAAATAAGGATGAGAATAAAGATAAATTGTTACAATTCTTTAAAGATAATACTAAAACATTTGAATATTTTGGAGGTGATATTGATACCCTAATAACATATTGTAAGACATGCCATAGTCGGAGAATATTTATGGAGAACGATAATGAATTGATAAGAAAAGTTATGGATATTAACGATATTGTTTGTGGCTTTGATAAACTAGTAAAATCAAAAAATAATGGTAAAGATAAAGAAAGTAAAGATGAAAATTATAAAAGAATGTTTAGCTAATCAGTTAGGTCCATAGGCATTATTCCATAGTCATCATTACTGTTATTATTGATAAAATTGAAGAGAGTAGAATTCGGTATATTGTATGTAAAAGAAAAATCAGAATGATATTTTGGTTCTGGTTTTGTTAAGTTATCAAATTCATATTTTGGTTCTGAAGAAATAAGATAAGGAGGAGTAAGAGATTGATAAGGTTTAATATCATTGTCAGTTATTACTGAATAAGGCCCATAGACTTGTCTATTAGATCCCAAATCACGTTGGGCCAAAGCATATGACTTTGCGACACATATTACTTTAATATCATTATTTAAATCAAGTGAACCCTTATTTAAGAGATCCAGGTAAGGCAATTTTTCAATAACTATGTAAATAGTGTCATTATTATTCATTATAATATTTGTAGAAAGATAAATAAATTATATTATTAATTATTTATCATTTTTTTCATTATCATAAACAATTCCTTACCGTGTTCCAAATGACGACTGATGCCGGATTATTTACGGTAGGTATGATATTCATCTCTATGAATCTTTTGTTCCGCAGTATGTCATTTTTGGTTATGCAAGAGAACAACCCTTTAATTATGGTTTCAATATTCTCTGGATTCTTTATTGATCGAAATAGACAGAACAACAATCTCTGAATAATTTCAAACTTCTTATCCGGATAATCTTGAATAGCCTTTTGAAGAATATAAGTTGTATCATCAAGGACTATATCCAAACTTGTGTTATCAATTCCGTCAAAGAAATTTAATAATTCAATATCTAACAGTTTCTTCTTTGATCCATTATCTCTATTTTCCCCATTTACTGATTTTATCTGATATATACTATCCTTCATATCAGATAACCTCAAAATGGTTGTCACCGTAAACCCATCTTTAATCGGATAAGAGTTTAATGCATTTAATATCTCAGTCGAAACTTTTCTTGCATGAATTATCGCTCTGATCGCTATCTTTGGCCTCTCATCAGGCTCTAAACTGATAATCTTTGAGTTCTGTGTATTTAAACAATCAAGAATGAAGAGTCGATACTCTGATAACAGTTGGTTAACGTTAGCAAAGGCCCCAATACTGATGGCCAAACTCTGAATATCATAAATCTTATTTGCAGTTATATCTTCATTATTGGGAAGAGAAATCAAACATAGATTTTGCCAAAGACTCTGATAAAGATTTAATGCATTCATTTCCCTATTCACATTCAACTTGAAGAACAAGGTTAATGACTTATCTGTGACGGGATATGCATCATAGTGATCTTTATCGACACTGTTAAAGATAAGAGAGATCATTTTAACATATTTAAACATATAGAGATCATGAATTATGCAGGAGTCAGCACACTTCTTCTTAATGAATAGAGTGGCAACCGTTTTAATGAAATGATTTGGGTTTATACATAAGGCGTATCTCAATCTGTCCAAAGTAATCTTATCTTCCGAATTCAGTTTATTGAATGAAGAGTTTATCAGTTTAGTAATTTGATCCTGATTTATGAAAGCTATCATCATATATCTGAAATACTTTTCCTGAGTAATTAATGTATTATTCTCAGATAAGATTGCCATAAAAGCATTTTCTCCTTTATTATTCTGTTCGAAAATAGAATAGCCGAACAGATGTATGATATCTATGAGTTCTTTAAACAGTTCTTTACTACATGTTTTGATGAAGGCCGCGATATTGTATAGAGAATACCTTGTATCTTCAGTCCTTTGTGTTGTTTTGGGTAAGTAGCTTTGTTGGGCCAATTGCTTAAGGATCGGTAAGTATTCATTATGTTCTAGGACGTTCTTAATAAGCAGCTGAAGGAGATTTATTCTGTCATCCAATTCAGTAAAAGTGAGTAGATCCTGAACTGTTAAAGCTTCTTGTTTGTGAAGCCAAGTTCTTAGATAGTTAAACCGTTTGATTGCTTCTAGCCTTCTAGCATTTCTTTTTTCTTGATTATCTATCTTATTGTTAGAAGATGTCTTAGTAATACCTTGATTAACAGGTCTACTTAATATCTTAGTAACTACGAATTGTTGACTCATACTTTTCGTTAGAATAGTATATCGTTCAGATAAGTATTTGTTTATGACTATTATATTGTTCATTTATCAATTTTTTATGAGTTGGATATAGTGAACTATTATATGGTAGTTGTTGTATTTTTTCCAATAATGATCCGTATACTTTTTCTTATAAAGAACCGGGGCCCTTATCACAAAATGGATTCACAATAGGGTATAAATCATAATGAATGCGATATTAAAAACATTTTTGTTAAACTGATAAACAAATGTGTTTAACAATATCGTTTATAATATGACGTAATCCGTATTGCGAATCCGTTTTGTTTGAAGGGGCCCGGTAATAATAAGAGTATTATACTAATATCAATTAACTGATAGAAAAGTATAACAGCCAACAATGTGTATTAGTTAGTCGAATATTATAAACAGTATACTTTTATAGAACCAGGGCCCATGTCCATAATAAATTATATTGGTTACAATTATAAGGATGGAAAAGTATAACAGTTAACCATTTCTAATAATACATTGGCTGTTATACTTTTCCACCCTTATTATGGTAAAGCTTTAAGTAGTTTTTATAAGAATACCGGGACCCTTATCACAAAACGGATTCACAATATGGATTCTATCATAACAAAAACAATATTGTTAAACACTTTTGTTTAACAGTTTAACAAAAAAGCTTTAACAATATATGATTCATATGATTTATACCGTATTGGGAAGCCATTTTGTGATAAGGGCCCTGGTCCATAATAAATTATACTGGTTACAATTATAAGGATGGAAAAGTATAACAGTTAACCATTTCTAATAGTTCATTAGCTGTTATACTTTTCCATCCTTATTATGGTAAATCTTTAAGTAGTTTTATAAGAATACCGGGGCCCTTATCACAAAACGGATTCACAATATAGATTCCATCATAACAAAAACAATATTGTTAAACACTTTTATTTAACAGTTTAACAAAAAGCTTTAACAATATATGATTCATATGATTTATGCCGTATTGGGAAACCATTTTGTGATAAGGGCCCCGGTCCATAATAAATTATACTGGTTACAATTATAAGGGTGGAAAAGTATAACAGCTAACTATTTCTAATAATTCATTAGCTGTTATACTTTCCATCCTTATTATGGTAAAGCTTTAAGTAGTTTTTAAGAATACCGGGGCCCTTATCACAAAACGGATTCACAATATAGATTCCATCATAATAAAAACAATATTGTTAAACACTTTTATTTAATAGTTTAACAAAAGTGTTTAACAATATATGATCCATATGATTTATACCGTATTGTGAAGCCATTTTGTGATAAGGGTCCCGGTCCATAATAAATTATACTGGTTACAATTATAAGGATTGAAAAGTATAACAGTTAACCATTTCTAATAATTCATTAACTGTTATACTTTTCCACCCATATTATGGTAAAGCTTTAAGTAGTTTTTATAAGAATACCGGGGCCCTTATCACAAAACGGATTCACAATATAGATTCCATCATAACAAAAACAATATTGTTAAACACTTTTGTTTAGCAGTTTAACAAAAAGGGTTAACAATATATGATTAATATGATTTATACCGTATTGTGAAGTCATTTTGTGATAAGGGCCCCGGTCCATAATAAATTATACTGGTTACAATTATAAGGATGGAAAAGTATAACAGTTAACCATTTCTAATAACACATTAGCTGTTATACTTTTCCACCCATATTATGGTAAAGCTTTAAGTAGTTTTTATAAGAATACCGGGGCCCTTATCACAAAACGGATTCGTAATATGGATTCTATCATAATAAAAACTGTATAGTTTAACACTTTTGTTTAGCAGTTTAACAAAAGTGTTTAACAATATCTGATTCATATGATTTATACCGTATTGTGAAGCTATTTTGTGATAAGGGCCCCGGTCCATAATAAATTATACTGGTTACAATTATAAGGATGGAAAAGTATAATAGTTAACCATTTCTAATTATATATTAGCTGTTATACTTTTCTACTCTGATTATGGTAAAGCTTTAAGTAGTTTTATAAGATTACCGGGGCCCTTATCACAAAATGGCTTCCCAATATGGATTCTATCATAACAAAAACAATATTGTTAAACACTTTTATTTAACAGTTTAATAAAAAGGTTTAACAATATATGATTCATATGATGGAATCCATATTGTGAATCCATTTTGTGATAAGGGCCCTTAGAGAGCGAAGCGAACAAGCCGCTAGGCCGGTAATCATAATAATATAAAACCTTTCCTATTAGTATAGATAAATGATAGGATACTTACTGTATTTATACAATAAGGTCAAAGGATACATATATACAAATAACAATACAGAAGATGTAATACCTTTTATAATACCTTTTGATATAGAACAGATTGAAAAAGAAGATGCCTATCATAAATATAAAAATGTAAATCAAACAATTTTCGCAATAAATAATATGCCAAATGTTGTTCATAATCTATTATTTTGTGGTTACTCAACCGTTTCTTTAAATTATTATTACTGTAACTTGGATCTAAAAGACAATAGTATTACTCATAACTTAATTAATCCATTTGACACAGATTTACTTAATGATACTATTAAATATATTTTTATCAGAATAAATATCATTGGATCTAAAAAGTTATTTGATCATGTCAATGGCATATACATAAACAAGAATAAGAAATACATATTGATTTTTGAGCCTAAACTTGTTCTACTGTATGATAAAGAAATGATGGAAGAGTTTATTAGGGATAAGACTTTTGAGTTACATGACTATAAACTTATTTGGGCCTCCGACCTAGGTTACAATCAGTATAATAAAATGCAAAAGTATGATTTATTCTGCCAAACTTATGTGCTATTTGTTTTTATACTTATTGTTTTGAATGATTGTAATATAATTAATGTGGAGGAAGAATATATAATTATGTTTTCCTCAATTATCACTAATAAAAATGTCAGCTATTTTTTGTACCATATTGATACATTTTTAAAAACAAATAATTATGATATATGTCAGCAAGATGAATTATGGACCTTACCTGGTATAAATGGAATAAAAGATATTTCTAATATTGTTAAGTATCTTATTACTAAAAAAGAAATAAGAGAATTAGATAGTCAATTTAATATTGTGGAAGAAGATGACTTATTTATTATTGATCATTCTGATAAATTAACAAGATCACTTTGTACTGATGATGTATTAGCTAATCCTTTTTGATATGGCATTTTGAGCAATTCAAACAGATTTGAGGACCCGCCAACTGTTGCTATTTTTGGCTCTATCAAACCTGGTTTAACTGACATATAATAATTCTTATAAGCCAGGAAGATCAAAAACAGTAAGATTATGATAGAAATGATCCAGAACTTATACTTATTAAGAAAAGCCATAAAACTATATTTTTCTGACTCTTGTTCTTGTCCTTGTCCTGAGACAGTTGTATCAAATTTTTCTAATCTGACTTTGTTATCATAATCCATATATCTTTCTTGTTCTGCCAGAACATCAATATCGTCGCTTTGTTGGTTATGAATTATAGAATTATTGGAGTTATTTGAGAAATCCATCATATATAATTTATAATAAAGATTATAAATTATATTTTATTGTGTTTTAATAATTATTATACCCTATATTTTCCTAGTATTGAAGGAACCACAGTTTAAACATTTAAGCGCAACTATATGGAAATTCACATTACTCTCCTTATGACAGTCATTACATAATATATTTAGCTGAATACTACTATATTCAGGTGGCATTTCAGTATTCGCAACTTCAAAATCTAAATACTGATTCAAGAGCTCAGTATTAACAATGGTTACAGAACAGACAGGACACTTATAATTCGTCTTAAGGTATTCGTTTAGACAGTCAAGATGAATGTAATGCCCACAGATCAAAGGTAAGATCTTGTTTATTGATGTATATAAATCATCCATACAGATTGGACATACTGATTCTTTAACTTTAATACATTTGTGGCCCTCATACACATTCTTATTGATACACATATTACAGTTTTCACAATGTATGAAGTTATCTTGGCCTCCAATTCGACAGAAACCACAGGATAGACAATGAAACTGACCTTTATCCACATTGTCAAACAGATTACAGATATTACAGAAGTAAGTACCAAAACAGATTTGACAATTTATACAGTTTTGTGATACTGGCTGTTTTAAGTTACAAGAAGAACATACAACTTCTTTAACTTGGAACCTATCTAACTTATGTCTAAGTTTCGGATCTTGTTCTGATTCATACTTCTCTAAATCATGACATATGCGACATGTAAAAGCTTGGTCACAACAAGGTGATACTAGTTGACAGTTCCTTTGATAATGTTCACAGGAATAACTTGTTTTATCCTCTATTATTTCCTTTGATTCTCCTACCTCTTTCTGTTCCATTTTATAAAGAAATATTATTATAAACTATCTTGAGACACTGATAAACTATTGGCCGAACAATTCAATTTTTTACTAAATTCATTAGAGCAATTAAATGATGAACTTAACTGTTTTCTTGTATTCTCCTTCTCCTTCTTACTAATCTTTGTTAAAATAAAGTCTAGAGCAAAAATAAACTGATTATCTGTCTGAATCATGTTAGCTCGACCTGATCTCATTCGCTTAACTAGGTCAATTGGATCAGGATATGTACCATTTTTAATACTCTTTAACATATGATAAGCCAGAATGAATGTCCCAGTTCTACCAATACCGGCTTTACAATGGACAATCATTGGTTTACCTTGATCTAAAATAGAAACTATTCCAATTAACTTTTCAAAGTCTTTTGACAAGGGTACCAGCTGATCTGGCCATGTTTTAAAATTCACATAATAAATTGTCTTGGCTAAATAACCGACCTTACCACAAGGGTTATCTGAAGATTTACTTATAGTTAACTGTCTACATTCGCAAATTGGATCATTATCATAAATGATTGATGATACTGTATATTTACTTGATTTACTTAAATAGTCATTTGAACCAGTTAAGTTAATAACTAGATTACTTTCTGATTCAAACAATAAGGTCCAGAAATGATCAACAGTGGAAGCTATTGGGTACTGTGTGGCAATAAACTGGTTACTCAGTAGATATGAGGCATTGATGTACCCTGTAGTTATTTTGGGCCATGAATCATTACAAGCCAGAACGTTTTTGAAACGGTTCCGATCTCCGTAGATGATTGCATCTGAATATTGCTTTCCAGTGAGATCTGACTCTAAAGCCATAAATTGTTGTATCATTTCATCCTTATCATCTTTAAGATATTTACAATATGCCCTTTTATCATTAAATTTCATATTGATTTACTTAATTATTATATAATAATGTTTTATATAATAATTGTCAATTTTTTATAAATCAAAGTTGACATAATCGTCCGATTCCTGGTTTTCAGATAAGATTATACAATCGTAACCCTTCATTGTATTTGGCAAATAGAAATCAGATACTTCATGTATAATACATTGTTTCTGGTTTATCTCTTTATCCTCTTTCTGGTTATTTTCCTGTTTATCTTTCTGATTATCTTCAGGCTCATCTTCAAATAAGCTATGGTCAAATAATTCTGGATCCATATTCTTTGGTTGAAACGGCGTATCAATAACAATGTACTCGATATTACTAAATTCTGGAATTTTTATCGAATCAACAACAGTCTCCTGTTCAAACTGGTAAACTATATCTAAATGGATTCTAAGGCTTTCAAAGTTAGTAAAAGTATATTGTGTATTTTCATGAGAATCCCTTAGATGGTAAACAGAATTGTCACAGAGAATAGTATAGTAATTGCGGTTTTTGAGGAATATGACACAGTATTTATCTTGTGTATCAAATTTAAAAATGTGATCATATGATAATATCCCGGTCTTAATTAACTCAGGTGTAGTAGCTGATATGGATTTTGGGTTTAGGCCTGACGTAAGAAGTATTACTAATTCCTCAAAAGTCATGTACTTTGGTAATTGTTGAATACAGTAATTCATTATAGCCGTATAAATATTCTGTTCATGTTGCTTCTTAGATGTTAGGTTATTTATCATGAAGTTGTAACAGGTTATGATACTGAATATGCCGCATACTGATCTATCTTGTGAAAATTTTGTGAGATCGTCAAATCGCTTGTCAAATTGATTAAATGTCGCAAATGTTGACATTTCTTCTTTAAGTAGTTTTTATTAGTTTTTTACCAACGGTTTAATTTGTTTTATCAATTTTTATGGAAAGATGTATAAAAAATATGTCGTTTACTATTATAGAATAGATGGATAAGATGAAGCAACTCACATCTGTTTACGGTTGGTTATCAGGCGATAAGGTGACAACAGGAATTAGTCAATTATCCGATAACCAAGTTTTACGGTTAAGCAATGATATTAACGGACTCTTTTCTGAAACCAAATTACTCCAGGATAATAATGGAGATATTGACATAAATAAACTGACACTACCACAAATTGTCGTTTGTGGTACTCAATCTTCAGGTAAATCATCCGTCTTAAACAGTATCATATCTATGGACATCCTGCCGACTGGGAAGACAATGGTCACAAGAACACCGCTATCACTACGGTTACATCAATTGAGCCCTGATACAAAAGAAGGCCTGGTCGAATTCGGCAATTATGAAACAGGTACCTTTATCTCAGAAAAGAAGATTAGTATTACTGTCCCAATCCCTACTGAAAATGAGATTAAAACAATTAGGGATTTTATTATGGCAAAGACCGATGAAATTTGTGGAGTAGGGATGAACATATCCACAAAGCCTATTACAATCAACATTTATTCCCCTAATGTACCTAATCTGTCCTTAGTTGATCTACCTGGTCTAACTGTTGTAGCTTGTCAAGATAAGGGTCAACCGGTAGACATTAAGGATAGAATTGAAGCTCTTGTTAGCTCCTATTTGAAACAGGAAAGGACCATTGTTTTGTTAGTTATGCAAGCAAAATGTGATTTGGAGACCGACTTGGCCTTAGGCTTGATTAAGAAGCATGATAGTGGTAATCAGAAAATTATTGGTGTATTGACCAAGCCGGATTTAATGAATATGGACACTCACATTGGAGATTATTTGTGTAATAACATATCGAAGAATTTGAAGCTTGCTTTTGGCTACTATGTTGTTAAGAATAGAAGTAATTTATCAATTGATATCTTTAAAGGATTAGAATTGGAGAAAGAGTACTTTATTAATCATAATGAATATAAGAAGAGTATTTACAAGGACAAACTCGGTACTGTTAACTTGACTCAAAATCTAAATAAAATTCTTGTATCAGAGATTACTGATTTACTTCCCTCAGTTATTAATGAATTAATAATTATGGAAAACAAATTAAATGAAAAATTAGAAAAGTTTGGAAAATTAGTCCCGGAGACCAAAGAGGCTAAGCTGTTATTTTTAAACAAATTTGTGTCTAGCTTTTATTATAAGTTTGTTGATTCAATTGAGTCAAGGGGTAGCACATTGAATACTGGTAAACTCATCAAAGACACTTTTGTAAATTTTAGGAATGAATTAGCTGATATTAAACCATTTTCTAATAAAAAGATATACAACAGTGAATACTTTAAAATTATTGTGTCAAATTATGAAGGTAATCACATGACAGTTAATATACCGACCATTCAAGTTTTAGAGGCCACAATGGATGATCCTTATCAAAGGCCGATATACCAATTACAGAAAAGATGTTTGAAAGTTGTTGATTCTGTATCTGACTTATTAGTTCAATTAATTAAAAATATTATGACGAATGATATTGAGTTTAATCAATTTCCTCAGCTTAGTAATACTATAGTTAATTCTTTAATTGATGATATTATTGTTAAGAATAGAAGTGTTGCTAAAGAATTAATAAATAAATTGTTACAGAATGAGGAAAATTATATTTGGACAGACAATAAAGAATTCCAGGAGACCCTTAAAAAGTCTTCAGCAATAAGTGGGCCTGATACTTTGACAGAACTATTGGAATCTTATTTCAGCTCTATCAAAGTTATCATAAGTCATTGTGTACCTAAAATTATTATGACTGAAATTGTAAAAGAGATTCAGACTAGCTCTCTATCATTCTTACTTGGGCATATAGTTTGTGAAGATAAACTGGTTCTTCTAAAACAAGATGAAGAGTTAGAGAAACAAAGACTCTACTATTGGGATCTAAAGAGTCGGGTTCAAACAATTAAGAATACTTTTAAGAAGATTAAAGTTTAAAATCAATTCGAAAATCTATTTATATATTATATATATAGAGTGTCAAAGTACATTTATGATAGTAGTTTAAAAGGTAAACACAGCAAATTTAATCAAGAATTATATGAAAAATATGATTTACCGGCCAGAGAAAAGATAAAGAAAGCATTAGGAACTTTTGTAATTGATAATCCGGATCCTTTAGCTCAAGATCTTGTTATAACTGATCCAAAATGTAAGTATCGGTTCATTGAGCTCCAAGTTGCGACTAGCTGGGTCGGTGAGAAATTCCCTTTTCCTTATGTCTATATTTATGAAAGGAAAAAGAAATATGGGGCTGATACCTTATTTATTACTTTGGATAGACATATGACTAGAGGTTTCATATTCGATGGAGTAAGTTATAAAGATTCAGAGCCTAAACGCCTTAAAAAATATAGTCGGGAATATATTTATTCTGTCCAGTGGAATAGAATTATGCCCGTAATCATTGATATTTTAACTGTCGATGATATTTTTCTTTATTAAATAAAAAAATTAGATTGTTATTAAGAATCTCATATTTTCAATATCTCCTTCTCCTCCTCCTTCTGTTTTTTCAGCTAATAACTCCTCCTCGCCGAAAATACCAACAATCCTTTTACCGTTCAGATAATCACAGATAAAGCATTCACCGGCATGTAGGCATGTATTTTGATCATGTGTTGGTGCGCATTCAAGAATATAATCATGAATAGTTTTCTCGTAAAGGCCATCAACTGTACTTCTGAGGTCAGAATTATAGTTAATCCAATAAAGGCAATGATAGCAAGTGTATTCACCACCTTCTGCTGGTTCTTCTTCCTTATCTACTACCAAAGTTTTAGTAATAAAACTATTCTTTTCATTTAAAAAGAATTTTAGACAGAAGCTACATTGTTTTAATTTGGAACCATAATTTTTATATTTTTGCTTATAAGTATCATATGTTATTCCATACATCAATTCAATAGCTGATTTTTTCTGTTGTTCTATCGCAAACTCTTCTATATCCTTTTCTATCAAATCCTTTGCCATCAAATCCTCTTGTGTTTTCTCTGGCTCTGCCTCTTGTTCTAATTCTTGCTCTTGCTCTTGCTCTTTTTCAGATATAGAAGGTGCGGATAATTCATCATCAACACTATCGCTATTTGCTGAATTATCTTTATTCTCTTCTTTCTTTTTAGGAAAAACAGTAGATACATATTTCTTTTTTGTCAATGGCACAAAAGTACTTGAATGATTATCCATTGTCTTTGTAACCATATCATTAGTATCAAATGTAATATCCATTAATTGACTACCCGACAAAGGTTTTAAAACTTTGCCTTCACCTTTTTGTGGATTTGGAGCATCACTATATTCATATTTTGTCATGATGGGTATAGAGGTTTTTGAATCATCATTCACCTTTTTAATAATAGTATCATCAACAAACATTAGATCCAATAATTCGCTACTCTTTGGTGGTTTATAGCTTTCAACAACATGTTTCAGTGATGGAAATTCAGCTGGATCAAAATCAGCTATATTAGTTGCTAGTTTTACTCCTTTGATTTCTTTTATACTATCATCCGGATGATCCATTTTGATAATAGATATCGTTATTTATAATAAATCAGTATTATACTTTATTATAATCATTTATCAATTTTTTTAGATAGTAATAATATAGGTAATTTATGTCCGTACCTATTTGGATAAATGGACCATATAACTTAATCAGAATGGAAGGCAAGATAAATAATATAAATAAGGTTCTATATTTCTTCATGGATAAACATATGCCACCTAATTTACAAAGTGAATGTCCAACACTTAGGAATACTCATATACGAAATTATTTGATAGACCAGTTTGATAACTTACCTGAGAACAGAACTGTTGATTTCTTCCTCGAAACCTTCCCTGATATGTCTGGGTTTGTTTCCAAAGATAGTAGATCAGGCATTTATTTGGACCAGCTCCGATTCATGTTTGAGCGAATATTTAAGTTTGATTTTAAGAAGAATAAAGTGATTAAATCGGATGAATTTAATATTCGGTTGCATTATATGGATATCAGACCATATTTCACCTTCACAGTCAGTAATCCTTTCTCTCTGACGCATGACATAAGTAATTATATTAATGACTATCCTAAAAAGATTATTTTAGCTAAAGATGTAACAATGATTCGCGATGGTCTAGATATTTTCAACTCACAACTTAAAATTGTATATGATGCGCTTTACCCCAAGAAAGATGGAGAGAATAGTCAATATTTGGGCAAAGTACCAATAATTAGAAAAGTTAAGAACTTTATTAATTATGATAAAGATGATGCCAGTAGAGCTATAAAATATCTTATCAATAAATTAAAATTTGTTTATAAGAATAAAGAGGTAAAAGATAAGATAAATGAAATTATATCAGGTGATCTTCTACATTTATTTGGTGAATACACAAAGATATCTGATCAGATATATGACTTATTAAATTCAAATAAAGACATTTCGGTTAATGATCTGTTAAAATTATGGGGACAGCAAGAAGATATCATTGTATTTATATTTTGTCTATTTGTTGATATGTATTTCTTGAGGAGAGTTTTAGATAAAGATTATGTGAGGACAGCAATAACTTATACTGGTGGCTTACATACAGCTAACTACGTTAAATACTTAGTAAGGAAATTTGACTTTCATATTACCCATGTTTATTATTCAGAGATTGATAATATAGGTGCCTTAGAAAGGACAATTAAAGATAGCAAATGGTCAGAGCCGATGGACATTTTAAGTTTGTTGTTACCAAAGGATAAAGATTTCTATCAATGTATTAATGTGTCAAATTTTCCTAAGAATTTTAGTTAATTGATTGCCGCTGATAAAGTAATAAGGAAACATTTATGATAATCAGAATCGCCATTATTAATGTAGATGATTCGGCAAAATGGCTTTTTTTTAACTTCTGGTGCTTCATAATTTGTCAGATTATGGTAAGCGGTAATGGCCGGATTAAAATAATAATGTTTTGCATCCGTTAGTTCAAATAATTCACAATTTTTCTCATTGACAATCCTTGTTAATTCAGAATTACTATTATTATTAGTTATATCACATTTCTTACATGTTCTATAATGATCCAAAAAATACTTTTCCTTATTCTTATTTGGTAGCTTGAATTCTTTGCATGGAATAACCATTATGGGAATGAATCCTGGTTCTTCTTTTACTTCTTCCTCTTCTTCCTCTTCCTCATCTTCTTCTACTTCCTCTTCTACTTCCTCTTCTTCTATTTCTTCCTCTACTACTTCCTCCTCTACTTCCTCTTCTACTTCCTCCTCTTCTTCCTCCTCTACTTCTTCTTCTTTAATTAATTGGTTCTCATCTTCCAACAGTAATTTGGTCACTATCTTTTTCCCATAGACTTCAAATGGTACTAAGGAATTCATTTTACCTATAAATTTTTGTTTAAATGATTTGGCATTATTAAAACCAATTGAGTCGACAGAAAGATATTTAATAATGTTTTCTGGCCTTATAATCTCTATAAATTTCTTTTTAAAACAGAGTAGGGCCCAATATCTATTCATATTTTTATCAGAAGATACCTTAATTAGGTTTAAATCATTACCATATTCCACATTAGTTTCAAGCTGTACTATGCCATAAAAACCATCATTCATTCTATCTTTCTGATAAAGTATAACGACATCTTTTCTTTTGATACTATTATTCTTTAGGAAGAAGCCGATATAATTATCTTTATTCTTAATTATATTCTCACATTCTTTCTTATTGAGAATGTAGATATGGTAATTGGTTTTTTGGGAAACCTGTATTTTTTCATTCATTATTACTTTTGTAAATAATTATAATATTATGTAGTTATGGTGAATTTATATCAATTTTTTATATTGTTTGTATTATGAAACCGGGGGTCGGCCAACAAAACAGTATCGCAATCGTTAGCCAGAATGAAGGAATAACAATTGTAGATCCGGTTTTGTTGACCAACCCCGGTTTATAGTAAGAACAATAATGATACAACTATATGAAATCAGGGGTCGGCTAGCAAAACGGTATCGCAATCGTTAGCCAGAATGAAGGAATAACAATTGTAGATCCGTTTTGTTGGCCGACTCCCGGTTTCATCATAAGAACAATAATAATACAATTATATGAAGCGGGGGTCGGCCAACAAAATTGTATCGCAATCGTTAACCAGAATGAAGGAATAACAATTGTAGATCAGTTTTGTTGGCCGACCCCGGTTTATTATAAGAACAATAATAATACAATTATATGAAACCGGGGGTCGGCTAGCAAAATGGTATCGCAATTGTTATTCTTTATTCTGGTATAACGATTGCTATAACGTTTTGTTGGCCGACCCCTGGTTTCATTATACAAACAAGAATGATACAACTATATGAAACCGGGG
>Ga0206962_1110_pt1 | contig 27383 bp, 12 predicted proteins | sample Alteio_BWOrgHeat_27_FD_153241 | JGI IMG/M metagenome (GOLD analysis project Ga0206962, IMG submission 153241) | Enriched cells from forest soil in Barre Woods Harvard Forest LTER site, Petersham, Massachusetts, United States -... | ecosystem: Environmental > Terrestrial > Soil > Temperate forest >...
GACCGTTGCCACTGGCATTCAATTCACCTGTTTCCTGCAAAAGAACATTCACATTGCCATGCTGATCATAGCTATAATGAGAGGCATTATCATAGGTCATGATGCTACTGGAATAGGTCTCCTTATAGGTAGTGCTGGATACGCGATTGCGCAGATAACCGGGAGTGGTTATAAGACTGGAGGTACAATTGCTGAAATAATTATACACGGTATTATCCGATATGGTACTACCCAGATAATCGTCATAATAGGAGCTCGTCACCTGGCTGCGTGTTCCGCCACTGATCCAGGAAGAGAAAGATCCTGACGTGGCATCCTTTGCAATGGCTTCGGTAAGTGTGGTGGATGTAGCGAGTTGTCCCACTTCAGCTATTCGACCCAGATAATCGTATAAGGTATAGCTATAGGTTCCGGCAACATACTGATTCGCATTCTGAGATGCTACCAAACGGCCGAATTCATCATAAAAGAAACTCGTCTTTCCTGCATCAGGTGTACTTTGCTGTATAAGCTGCTGGAGACTGTTGTACTGATATTGCGTTACCATCGTATGACTCGGATACTGGAAGCTGGAACCCGAGAGTGCTGCACGGTAATTTTGTGTATTGGTAATCTGGGTGCTTGTCAATGGCACGAATCCTTTGGGAGGAACTGTCTTTATCAGATTTCCGGCCTGATCATAATAATAGAGGGTATATTGGAAGATGAGCTCGGTATGATCCATGGTAAAGGTCTCCGTACCTGCAACGGATAGATTGGTGAGACATGCGGCCGAATAGTTCGATACAAACGCATCGGCAAGACTATTCAGATTGGTGAGAAAAGCCTGTGCACTATTATCCATTGAAGTCTGAAGATTTAACTGCTGGCATTCCGCCACTTTGGCTGCAGCCATTACATCGGCAGGAGATGTGCTGGCAGGAGCAGGACAGGTTAACAAGGCAGGAAAACTGGCAGCCGATAGCGTTGACATAGAAATGGTGGTGGTGGAAGCAGCACAATCGCTGAGCCAGGTCTGGACCTGTGTTCCGGTATAGGAGGTGATGGCCCCCGATGCTTTGGTAAACATGGCCGCAATAAGATTGGCCGTAGGCAGATCGGTACCGGCAATATGTGTAGGATCCAGGTTATATGTATTGATGAAATTGCTTAAATTTTCACAGCTACAGATACCTTGGTCGTATGTAACCGCAGGAGCAGACGGAGCTGCAGGTGAAAAAGTAATTGTGGTGGTACAAGAGCTGCTCGAAAAATAACTGACCACATCAGCAAAATCATGGAACACCGTTAAAGGAGTTCCTACACTTGGATAATTGACACCCGGGCAGGTAGGACAACCGGCAGTACCGCTGTAGCTATTGGTTGATAAACTCGGGTTATCACAATTGGCGGCACAAACGGCAATAAGATTGGCTCTGATATTGGCCAGCTGGGTAGACGTTAACCCGCAGGAATCAAGCTGAGCCATCCATCCGTCTGCATTGGAGGCGCAATTGCTTTCGCAGGACAGGATCATATTGTTGTTGCTGTATGTGCTCAGATTGGAAGCTGTTGTGCTCGGGCTGCAAAGATTAAAATTGACAAAAAGTGAATCCTGGGGATATCGTAATGTGTAACCGGAAGTAGTTCCGGATGAAACACAATTCGGAGCCTGTTTAAATGTGATCAGGTTTCTATAGAAAAGATAAGAAGAGCGGAAATAATTATATTTACTTACCTGTCCCACTCCGGAACCAATCAGACCAGAGGTAGTGCTTGTACCCAGAAGGTTTTGAATATATGTTCTCAGGATGTTAGTTGGGTCAGGGGTGAGCAAATGAATGCCGTCGGGATCATCCAAAACATACCAGATACTGTAAAAAGCAGAAGTGCCGGGGTCCCAAAAATAATTCTCGAGATATCCCTGCATAAGCTGTTGAGCATCCTCACTGCAAGCTACGTTTGCCGCACAATTATAAAAAGGATCGGGGCTGGAGCCGGAAGGAGAGTATGGACAATATGCATTTGTCGGAGTGTGGCTTGTACTTAAAGTTACCCCTGCAGGATTGAAAAATCCATCTGTGGAGGCAGTCGAATTATCTTCTGTGCTGTACATGGACGTCTCATACTGGTTGATAGAAGTTGGATCATAACTAGCTCCTCCCCCTACTCCTCCAACAACACCACAGGTTCTCGATACACAGTAATACTTATATAAACAATACTCCGGATGATATTGAACCAATGTGGTACCATACGCAGGTATCCAGTTGGCCCTTACCTGATCCCAGGTAGTATAAGAAGTACTATAAGTAGAATTGATGGTTCCCAGCATCGTGGAAGAAATACCGCTCGTGGTGCTCATCCACAAATTAATATTATAGGTGGTATCCAGAATCGCATTCCCCAGACTATCGTACTTGTATTTTCCAGGCGTATTATCAAAATATTGCCCACCTGGGCTCATATCAGCCGTAAGTAATTGCAGATGAAGGGTACACTCATCCGGAGCCTGGGTAACAGAAGGGTAGCACAGCGAGGCCCTGCAGGCGGTCAGCAGCCCCCATGCTACCGTGGTGCGGCTTGCATCGGGAATCACAACGCCGCTGTCATTTACATAAATCGAATCGCTTCCGCTGGTATAGTTGCCCGTAAAATAAGTCCCGGTACATATCGTCTGACAGTTGATGGTGCATGACTCGGGATTGATGACCGGCACTGTTACACACTGCGAAGTGGTATTAATAGCCGCGTACTGATCGGCTATATAGTTGGCACGGCTGGCCCCCGCATCAGGGTGAACCTGAACAATCTTACTCACCGTGTATGAACCCGGACTGAGTGTAACATTGTAACTGTAGGTGCCGGAAGTTGACGTAATTCCGGTGGCCGTAATAGGACCTGTTACTGTTGTAGTAGAAGGGCTCGTTTCCGTGAGCGTCACCGGGTTTCCGTCCTCATCGGTAATGGAAAGAATCAGATCGTATGTACAATTCGTACACACCGGAGTACAGGTGTTCGTATAGCAATAACCTCCAAGGCTATAATTAAACGAGTAGTTGGTGCTGGCTGTAACAAGGATGGTAGTGGTAGATACCATCTCTTCGCTTTGATCCAGGGCATTATTATTGGTCAATAGGTTTTCATGAAAGCTTTGAGCACTGGGTTGTCCATCAACCGGCAACAAATTGGCTGGCCCAGTCCCTGCCAGTGCAGTGGCAATAACACGTCCCTCCTGATCCAGATAACTCAGACTTGTTTGTCCATTGGCATCTGTCACCATATTTTTTTTGTAGTGACTTTTTCCGCCAACTTCGTTCCCGAACATCCGGTCCAGTTCATCCTGGCTCGAAGGCGTTCCATAAGCATATTTGGTTTCACGTCCTGTACCTAATTGATGAGCAGGTCCGGCTGCACTCTGAGAGCGCACTCGATTGGTTCCGTCGGTTTTATAGCGGGTGCGGACATAAGGATATCCTCCTCCATCAGGCAAATAACCATTGATCCCTGTATTATACGGATTGGCAGAAGAATAAAAAATATTGGCATTATCGCCGCTTCCCAATGCACCCGGACTCGTCACATTCGCATCCTTGTCAAATGCCGTTTTATCAAACGACCCGTTGAAATCGGCCTGATACTGTATACCACCTGTGTTTGAAAAAGGTGTTGGCATAATAGCAAGGGCTGCCCTCCCTTCGTAATCATAACGTGGTTCGCTCACCACCAGTTTGTTTTCTGTATGGTTCATACCCACGGATTGCCTTGCATTGCCCAAACCATCCATATACTGAACCCCTTCCATACGTTTGCCATCCTCAGCATAAGCAACACTGTACGACCAATTCATGGAATTATTGATTCCATCGTAATTATAACTTTCCGTGCTGCTCAGCGTGCTGCTCAGCGTGCCTGGAGCTACGGCATAACTCCAGGGTCCCACGTAAGAAGTGGAACCACTGTATGCCCCCAACGCTCTTACCCTGAAAATGATAGTTCCTCTGGGATAATTCAACGGTATTTCGTAGTGGTTGTCTGTAGTATTGATCCGGGTTGCATTTCTAAGATCAAACGGAAGTGCAGGAGAACTTCCCTGTGGCTTATCAACAAACAACCACTCTACGTCATAACTTTCAGCACCCTGCACATAATTCCATACTAAGGGAAGCACGTTCGTTCCTTGTGGCGCCGTAGTAGCAGGAACAAATCCATAACCGGTAGTAACAACCGGCGCAGTTGATGACAAATAGTAACTACGATCCGTTACCTGTTCCAGATCCAGGTAAACATCTTCAAAACCGCAGAAAGTAGGGCATGTAAACGAAGTAGGGTTAGTTCCTGGCCCACTGCCGGGAGTATATGTAATCTGGGTGATTTGTAATTTCGCCTTATATGCATTGGTGTATTGCCTAAGGGCCCTATCCTTGTAGGTAACCCCCTCTGCAGGATCGTAATTGATTTCCAACGTTTCACCTGTTAAGGTGGAAGTAGGGGTAAGACTCCCTGTATTATCATACAAATACAAGGTGTAGGTAACCACAAGGTCGAATTTTATATTCACCGTATGATGGGTATCATCATACCGCAAAATGGCATTTACGGTGGCTGAGTTATTTACACAGGGGAGCGAGCCTCCGGCCTGCATGGTGGGAAACCATTGGTCCTGTATAACCATTGTGCCTGTCGATGTAATCGGCACGTTTGGTAAGGTACCGCTGAGACTAACGATCCTTTTTTCAATGGCGGCAAAACCGGCCACCGATTGAAAAACGAGAAATAGACCTACTAACAGGCTGCTCCGGTTGAAAAACGAGGAAAATCTTTTCATAGGATCGATTTTATCTTTTTGAAATACGTTGGTCCACTACTTTGTAATTTTTATATGCATCCTGAGGCTCCACCACTTTGCCTTTTTTACGGACATAAGTTGATTCTGAAAAATCAGCTTCTGCTATCGCTCCGTTGAAAACCACATCTGAATATTTAATGATTGACGAAGAAGGGCCTTCTGTTCCCATGGCTCCCGGTTTATAGTAGTATACTACTTCCGTTAGCTCCTTCTTGGGAATGTAACTAACCTCCATTTTATTGTAAGGAGATTTACTTTTTTCGGCAAAAGTGATTTCTATTTTTTTCTGTCCTTCGGGAGAAGGGAGATAAGTTATTTTTTTACCGGCAAAAAACGCACTGTCTATTAAATCGGCCCCTGGCTTAGCTCCCTTACCATTTAAACTCAGCGGACGATTATACAGGATCAACTTTTGATCCTGTAGCAACATCATGGAACAATGTTCGTTCGATAACGTGGTTTTACCTCCCATGAAAGAAATAAAATCCCTTCCGTTCCATTTCATCCATCCTTTAACCGGGGCTGAAGAGTTCCCCGTGTTACCGGCAGAGGAATTCACTTTAAACTCTACCTTCATGCTCATGGATGTGGCAGAAGCATACATCTTGCCCAACTCTCTAAGATCCGAAACGGGATCTTGTGCCGATACTGTACGCGAGAAACCGATCAACAGAAAAAAGCTGATCCGAACCGTATATAGGATTTGTTGTTTAGTGATGCTGCACATTGGAGCGGTTAGATTTAAGGGTGGCAATTCCGTTTACAGTTTCTTTCTTTACCTGGGTCAGATGACCTTCATCATCGTAGTTGTAAAAGGTAGCGTAGTGGTTGTTGTCCAGTTCTGCCGTCAGCCACATGGTAAGCGGGTCATACACATAGGTAGTTGCTGTGGCCGTATACGGAATAATACGGATATCGTCTACATAGCCACTAGAACCTCCGTCTCCTGCGGGATCAAACCAGAACCGTATGTCCATAGTACCTGTATAGCTGCTGGTGGGCATCGTAAATACGAGGTCCACTTTTTCCCAGCCGTCTATTACCGGATTAAGTGCAGGGGCAGGTGCAGTAGCAATTACAGTACCTCCCTGTAGTACGGATATAGTCGGAACATGGCCATCGCCTCGCTGAAACCAGGCGCTGACGATATATTTCACTGGACTGGAGCTGCTGGGTGAAAAATGAGGCATGAAAAATGTTGGAGTCCCCCCGGAAGAAGGATTGAAAACATAATCTGCATCATTATTGAACAGATACAGGGAATAATTTCCAGTATGTGCTATACCCGCCGTAAGCGCACCGATAGCAGTTGTCCCGTCGAACAACAAATTTAAATGTCCGTGACCATGACTGGCACCCGGAACAGGTGTCGGATAAGAAGCAGGAGTGGTATAGTTGCCACCATAGTAATCTTCAAAACTCTCGAATGCCAGTTCATGATAATCGGCATTATGAGCTTTGGCAATCATAGCCGAATAATCATAGCCATAAAGGCTTGATGAGAAGATTCCCAAAGCATCCTTACCTTCACATTGATTGCCATATGGCGTATATTGTGTAGCCTGGGAAACAAAAGACCACATGCTATTAGCGGATTCGGAAACCTGCCAGTTGTATGGCGAGAAATAATTATAGGTTCCGTTTGTCGAAATATTTGTTGCCGGAGCGGTGCCTGATGGATAAGGCAGTTGAGACCTGTCCACCTGAAACAACCAGTTGTTCAATGGTCTCCAGATTCCGGATGCTCCGTATTGGAATGGATTGGCAGAAGCAAGACTGCTTACCGTGGCCCCACCCGTTCCTAAAGCATTGAAGTCGGCATAATTAATTGTTGTGTTATTGGAAAACCGTTTGGCATCGGCATGCAGAACGCCGTCAAGACAATCGGGGTAACAATTATTGGCGTCAGTCCATGTTCCAATGGCTTTATGTCCGGTAGATAGCTGAGTAATAATCACATGATTGCCTTGTTTCTGAAATGAAAACAGGGGGATATCAGAAGTCGAATTAATTGCCAGATTATACGGATTGTTTACGTCCGGAATACTACCGGTAACGGGGAAAACGATTGTGGCAACACAATAATTTTCACTTAAATCACCAAAGGAAATCTGATTTTGACTTAGAACCGTAACAGGAACTGTTATCGTAGTACTTCCTCCACATGATGTGTTAACAATGAATGGTTCATCACTGCTATAACTTGCAAGTGCATTAAACAATGAGTTCGTGCGGCTGGTAACAGGCTCAGATAAAGAAACAATAGTTCCATGAGAAATATCCTGCTGATTACGGTAACCGGAGCGAATGATACGAAGGGAATAAATCGATCCGCTCAGCGGGCTTGAATCATCATCTTTTTTAATCCGTATTTGAGTCGGGAGCACCTGATCCACCACATAATTATCATACATGGAAGTGGATGAAGTCTGAATTTCAAGCTGGTCACCTTCTTTAAAGAAATTAGGCGCATTGGTAACCGATACATAACCAGAGGAAGCCGTGAGATTATGAACAATCATTCCGTAGTTTGTACCCGCATCCTGCATTCCGTTATAATCCCAATGGGCTGCATAATCATAGGTATAGACGGGCGCATCAAAATCATTTGTTACCTGAGTCAGCAAAGGCTTACCGGTAAGTATATCAAAAAGCAGGTTCTTGGTCGATACGACCGATCCCTCATTGGTTTGCTTAACTTCCATCAGTATCCCGGTTCTTGAAATTACCTTGTTCGATACCACAGCCCTATACATACTTTGTGAATTGGAGATGATAGGAAGAAGCGAAGGAATGGGCAGGGGTATGCAATCCGCATTGAAAGCCCAACCGCCGGTTATGGTGTTCTGCGAATTTTCCTGCATATCCACCACAAAATCAGTGTTCGCGCCCATATTATTGACCGGATAAATATCTCCGTCCCAACGCATGGCCGAAACCGTACTACTGAGATGGTTATTTCCCGAATGCGGGTCAAACGCAGAGGTAGTGAGATTATAATTAAACTCCGTTTTGGAAACAGGTATCGCATTGGGATTGGTCAGATCGGTCATGTGTGAATACGTAGCAACCGATCGGGGTTTGCCATGCATATCATTTACTTCAACCGAATAGCCCTGTGAGAAACCATTGTTATTAAAACTGAAAGAGCCAATAAAAGGAATGTTATACGTAGGTGCATAACTCTTATGTGTAACATCCGAATGAATAGCTACAACAGGAAAGTCATAGGCGGTATAATATTCATGCACGGTAGTGCCGGTTGCTGTGGATTTATTGATTTCCGTAGTACTGCTATAGGTCAAAGGACGGACAATCACCCTCCGGTATCCCACCAGCGGTGCCGGGAAGTAGGCTTCTCCGATTGGGAGCACCTGATATAGACTTTTATCCAGGCTTAGGAAATCGCGATCGCTCTTATAAAGATCCGACGGCAATCGCATAGGATTCTCTTCTCCACCTGTAATAGGTTCGTAAGAAGCCACTCCGGAACTTGTTCCGTCGGGCATTACATATTGAAACGTCTGTCCGTAAATGGAAGCCGCATCAGCCGTGGCCGTACCACCTGAAAGTCCGTTCCAATCATCATTCATATCAATCTCTTTAACACGGTGTCCTCCGCCGATTTTGGCCGCATAAGAACCACTTTCCAGATTCTGTGCATTCAGACGGATGTAAGAAGGACGGAACTGATTGGGATCAGATTGGTCTAAGACGATTTGATTCGCAATATTACTGCATCTGCAATGATCAAAATATCCCTCCACCAATGCACTCAAACCGGAAAACATATTGATAAGGGATGTTACAAAAGAGGCTCCCAGACTGGCATCGGGTGTAGAGGGGTATAACAGATCCGTGCGTTTCATTTTGAGGTATTCCCAGGCCGCCTTTGAGAATGGGTGTACATTGTTGGTTGAAACACCTGAATAACTTACCTGTTTGGCAGGGACAGGAATAACCGTTAAATATCCAATATGTGTTCCTGTAATGAGACCGTAACTTCCCGACGATTGAGACACCTGACAAAACCCATCCACATAATCACCAGAAGAAGTGCCGCTATTCAGGTTCGGAAGCAGCATATCTACTTTGAAATAGACTTGATTCAAACCGGCAATCAATTTCCCGATGTCCGTACCCAACGTAGTAGTTGAATTAGTCTGAAAAAATACCATGGTATTGGTCGTCGTGCTTCCACAACCGGAAGAAGTAGAAAAGATGGTATTAACCGGGCTTGTTGCCGAATAATCAGATGTGGTGTTACCCACCCCTACAATACGATACATTTCAGTTGCCGTTTGATTTTGCACATAAGCATAATCATCGGCTTCATACTTCACTGTTATCCCTCCTCCCGACGGCAGGGTGATTCCTTTTAAACACCAGACAGCACAGTTTACATCGGCGTTTGCTTTGGTTTGATCGGCATAAGGATTCTCCTCATTCGCTAAATTCAGAGTACTGTATACCGCTTCCGGTTTATATGTGCCCCACCGGTCGGCAAGATTGATTCCATAACTTGGGTTTTCGGCAGATGTAGTCTCATGATAGTCAAACGTATAAGGACTCAATGATCCCCGGTCGTCACCTCTTTCTGTGAAATACACCTGGTGAAGTGTCAGTTTTCCTCCTCCCGTAGCAGTAGAATTCGGAGTGCCCGGGCAAAGACCATATGTATATACGAAATTAACAGTCTTGATTGGGGTGGGTGAAGATGAGTTAAACAAGTCATTTTTTTCGTATAGCACGATTTTGTCAAGCTCTCTTACTAAGTTTGAACTTGCAATACCGCCTGCTATACCGGCAACGCCATACCCGTCTTGTCGGGTGCCTAAAGTAAACTCAGCAATATGCGTTTTGGTCTCAATGGAATTGAGATAATAAATTTCTTTTGATCCAAAGGTATAGGCAGCTTTGTCGTCTAACTTATCCGAACGATAACCCTCCTCATAATATTCACCAACAAAAGGGGCACGCCAGTTATAAGGAGTTGAGGAGGACGCTTCCTGTGTGTAATTGAATTTTACAAAATATCCGAAATCATCATCGCTGGGTCCGTTTCCTGTCAGGTCAACATAATCAGGGGAGTAGATGGCGGTCAGAAGATACGTATGCGCATATCCCGGCATAGTGGACTGACTGTATAAATGATCACGTCCTTTATCATTTCGGGTGCTGACATCTGCCGGAGTCCAGGAAACCGTTCTTGTTGCGCTGGGAGATGTAGCCTGAAGGGTAGAGTTCACAACATCTGTCTCGGAAAGGTTATATACAGGAAGTCCATATACATATCGTGTTCCATCCGGATTAACCACTTCCATTTCGCCCAGATGATTGACTCCTTTATTGGGATCCGTTGTGGAGTATGAAAGGGGAGAACCTGGATCAGAGGTAAATGACGGGTAGGCATTTTCAGGATAAAGCTGATTCACGCGTGAAGAGGTAAGGGTGTTATTATTCATTTCATCCCTTGTTCGGTACTGAATGCTCTCGGTGCGCTTATCTCTGTTTGCCCTTTGATTGGAGCTAACAATCGTCGAGGCATCGGATGCTCTCTGATTTTTAACACGGGGAACAGTAGACAAAGGCGCTTCGTAATCCATAGTAAGCGCAAAATCAGAAATAGCATTTTGCTGAAAACGGGATGTTTCATCCAGGGTTTCTGTTGCCAGATCCTGAGGAGATTTGAAATAGAAGGGTTCAAAAAGGTCCGGTTGTGTTATGTCCTCGCCTTTAAATCCAAAGGTATTTTGTATGTCATCCCATTTATCGGTCCACTGGCCGGAATATTGCGAAGTATAACTGAGTGTGGCATTTACACCATCATGCGAAACATTCCCCAAACCCACTTCAATAGAAGCTTCTTCACCCAGAAAGGTATTGTTCATGGATGGTTCGGTAAGCACTCCCAAATCAGAACGATAAGGCCGGAAGGAAGTACCCATGCCTTGTGCCTTGGCAAAATAAACGTCATTGGTAAATATGGGAAGAGGCATAAAAGGAGCTTCTTTGGCTACCGGGCCATCTTTGTCTTTGTTATAATCCATCAATTTATAGGTAGTCGGACTGGAAGGGCTGTTTTCTGAATTCATATATCCGAAAGCCGGAATCTGCTGTGTTGTCTGATACACCTTCTGCACACTCAGACTGGCGTTGATGTTCAGGGCAGGGTGCACACCAGTTACTTCTCCTCCCAGAGTAGCATCAATATTTTCATCACCACCAATCATACTCACAGGAATGGAAGGAAGATATGCCGGCATGCAAAAATTAAAACCGTAACCCACAGAAGGAATTTTGCCCATTTGCTGCGTTGCTAATCCAACACCCAAACTGGAAAGTCCATCTCTTGAATTGAAACCAACACTACTTTGTACGTCGGCTCCGTATCCGCTTGCAGCAATGGTAGAATTCAATCCACTACCATTCTGAGAATCCATGGTAAAATTGAGTCCCAAATTGAGTTTTGAAGAAGCATAGCTCAATTGTTTGGAAGCCCCGAAACCCAGAGCAAGCCCCAGTCCCTTATAGTTGTTATAATAAACTTCAGCATCCCAACCTACTCCTAAAAGGAAACGAAAACCCAGTATTTCAGAAATACCGGTTTCCGTGCCAAACCTTGCACTGAGCGTATAGTTTGGCCGAAAACTCAGCGTCTTTGTCACTAGTTCTCCGTTAAACTCATCGGGTAAACCCCTCATCTGACGGTTTATTTCACCGGCGTTGATATTCCATCCAAGACCCACCCAACTGGCCTCCTGATCAGGATGAATACCAGCATGATAAGCCAGGTTGATAGGATAACCTCCATTGGGGCCCGGTACGGTCATAAGAGGAATGTTGTAATTAAAATCTCCGGTAAAGGGATCTACCATTTGTGTTGTATTGGCCGGCTCGAAACTTTCGAACTCCACCTGACTGGGTCCGCCGGTTATGGCTAAAGCAACCGTAGGCGAAACGATTTCAAAAAACATCGTCAATGCCAGGTAGGCTGCAATAATCTTTGCAATTTTCTTTTTCATATTCATGCTAATTAAAATTGACAGTTGGAATATCTTTTAAATCACCGGTTGATATTTTCATCCAGATATTACCGGCACCAAATACATGATCCTGGTATAAAAAACTTAATTCATTATCTTCTTTATTCCTATTTTCCGAATCTTTAAAAGCAAGCACCAACGTTACGAATGGCGACAATCCATACGTTTTTTCATAATGACAAATTGAACAGGGAACACTATCCTTTCCTTCTACCAGTAAAAAATCACGCTGAATATCAGAACTCAGGTATCCTTGTTTTTGATCATATTCTTCCTGAGAAAGGGTACCGATACGAACAGGATCCTTTTCATCCTTTCCCTTCACACGAAAAGTGAAATAACGATAACCATCCAACTGTTTCCTTCGCTTTTCTAAATCTGAAGAAATAAGGGAATGATTCATCAGCTCCTTTGAAAGAATATAGTCCACCGGTTTATACTGAACGGAGAACATCACATTAGCAATTTCTTTTTTCATCAGCAGACCGGAGCCCGCAGTTTCCACTTTCTTTATGAATACATCGGGCCGCACAGGAGATGGGCGACCACAGGCCAGCAACAGTATCCCCAGTCCACTAAAAATCAAAATTCTTTTCATCATGTTTCTATTTGCTTACCCCGCCTTTATAGCGAATGTTTACATATTTTTTCATGGCATCTGTTACATTCACAGCATCCTGCCCGTAAAGGAGCGCTCCTTGTCCGTCATATCCCAAAATGTAAGTGTACCCCTGCTCTTTTCCATAGTCTTTTGCATACTGATTCAGCTGTTTCCATATCTGATCGGTATAGCTTTTAGATGTGCGGGCATTGTTTTCGGTAAATTCTTTTTCTTTCTGATAATATTCCTGCTTCCTGGCTTCAAACTCCCTGGCTGTCTGTTCATCCTTTTTTACAGAATATCTGTTAGATAAAGCGCTCAACTGTAACTTCAGACTATCGAGAATATTTTTTCTCAGATTCTGAACAGTGGTTATTTTAACTTCCAGTTCTTTTTTCAACTCAAAATCGTTGTATACCGATTCCAGCTCTACATAAGCTATTTTTGGCGCCCCCTTTTTTACGTAGATTACGGTAAAGGCACAACAGCCTATCATTATTACAAGAGCCAATCCCAGAATTATTTTATTCATACTATTTGTTTTTGTTTGTTATTCATTACTTTATAAAGACAGTTCAAAATCATTTCTCAATACTTATTATGTTAAGGCATCTTCACCCTTAAATATCTTTTCTCCGATTTTTCATTGGTCACTTCCAATACATAATACCCGCTGGATAAAGCTCCTCCTGAAGTGGACATATCCAGTCCAAAGCGATTGTCGCCATAAATAGTAACCGGATTACTCGATGCCGGATCATACGAAATAAGACTTGCAGACAAATCCTGTCTGGAGCCATTGTACAATTGGTAGGTCAAATGAGGACTTCCTGAATTGTACTCATCATCAAATTTGAAATAGAGGGTCCCTTTAGGAACGATAAAGTATCCTCCATCCAGTTTGCGTTTTAGCTCGGCATAGCCTCCGGTTATTTGTTTATAGATCAATGCAAAGGGAACCAAGCCACTTACAGACATGGGACTTGTCATCGTTACACTTCCTTTGGGCCAGTTGCCAAATGATTTGGTACCGTTCCGGTCCAACCATGTGGTTCCGTTCCAGCTTGCCAGGGATATATTGGCATTGCCCTGCACCGGGCAGTTGGTATTGAAATTAAGGCCTACCGAAACAGATGAAGTTCCCGTAATATGATTAAGGGTCCAGTATTCGCAACTGCTTATTCCCTCAATGGAATCGGCCCGGGTAGTTCCATACGTTTGACCCGTAGGATAATATTGCGCAACAAATTCGTCCGTTGTAGCGGATGGAGCCGTAATAGAAAGCGGATGATAGGCCCCTGTGGTCAAGGCTGTGCTTCCGAGTGGGAAGGTGAAGGCAGAGTTGCCGACTTTGTCTATGGGGCCGGAAATATAGGCCGTATCACCACCGCCTATAACGGTGGCTCCGCTAAGTACCTTTAAAATATTGGTGGATGTAGTGGTGACTTCTCCTTTTTTCAGCCATAATGTATCCGAAACAGATGCAAGCGAATTGAGTTGCAGGATTCCCGATGGCTTATTGACCATCAGATTATAAAACGGATAAGTGGCCGTTCCTGCAATCGTTTGTGTTCCGGAACCATTCATTACAACCATTCCATGGCGCTGAATAAATTCGGTAGAAGTAATATCGAAGTTGCCTTGAACAAAAAAAGTGCTGTTAAAACCAGTGGCATCTATTCTCCCGGCACTGCAAATTAAATTACCAGTGCAGGTAATATTTACTTCCGGCTCTAAATATCCGGTATTGTTTTTCAGGATGTTATTAAATGTCTCCGGAGCAGCGTACCGGGTTATCGTCTGAATTCCTGCACCGTTAAAAATCACGGTGCCGGTTCCGGGATTAAAAAACCCGCCGGTGTTTTGCCAGATTCCTGATACAGTAATATTGAATGATGAATCTTTTAGTGTACCGAATTGAATGTAAAACAAGTTGGATACTGTAATATTGGATGTAAGGGTGGTTGTTCCACCGGGAGCTACCAACTGGAACTGATAGAAATTTTCTGTCCCTCCCGGCTTCCCTATCTTGCCATTAGCCCTCATTACAAAACAACATAAATGAGGTATAAATGTGCCTCCGTTATTTGTGTAGTTACCATTCAAACTAAGTTCCGTGCTGGTATATGCATCAAATGTTGCTGTAGCGCCCACCGTCAGATTGCCCCATATCTGAGGGTATATCGTTAATCGCGTAGTACCTGATGGATTATTAATCCAGATATTATTGAATTGCTCCTGACCGTCTGAGCTATTTATATACTGTGTTCCGGCTTTTTGAAATACTACAGTACCGTTATCAGGAGTGAAACTTCCCCAACCCGAAGCATGATTATCATTCCAATCTCCGCTTATAAATAAAGTATCGGATGCCGAGCCTCCATCAATTGTTCCGTTATTGATAGCCAGTCCGCCTGCCCCTATACTTATATTAGAGGCCAATTTGAATGTACCGGAAGCTGTTTTAGAAATGCCATAAAAAACTTCAGAACCTCCTGTTTTTGATACGGTACTTGTACCTGACGGAGAGAAATAAACGGTTCCGGATTGGGGTATAAATGTACCTCCGGTATTATTCCAATTTCCGACAACGGAAAGACTATAATTGGAAGAGCTTACATCCAGAGATCCCGAATTTATAGTAAGATTACCTGAAGTTGATACAGGAGCAGCCAGCAAAACCGTTCCTCCTCCGGCCACTGTCACGTTGTTAAAATATTCGGTTGCCCCACCCGCTTTGGAAATGGTTTGTGTTCCGGAGGAGGCATTGAATGTGATATTCACATTCGTCAGGTTATTGATGGTGCTGTTGTTGGTCCAGTTTCCGCTAACTGTTAAAGCATAAGAAGCAGCGTTTAACGTGCCACCAGAATTAATAACTACATTATTATTTACGGTTAAAGCGCCCCCCATGGTAAATGTCGTACCCGTCATGATGGTGAAATTATTCAGACAAGTAACAGCACATGTGGTACTGCCTGTATTGGTTGAGGTGGAATCAACCAGATTATAAAAGGTCTCGGAACCACCGGAGCTGGCAATCTGACAAAGAGTAGGTCCTGCTCTGCAAAGCTTTACGGTGCTTGTGCCCGCGTTGAAAACACCTCCGGTACGATTCCATCCATACCAAAGACGAATTTCAGAAGTGGATGCATTTACGGTTCCTGATGAGATAGTAATATTATAGCCAACCCTTAACGTATCAGTAATAGTAACTGTTCCGGCACCAGAAAAATTAAGGTACGCAAAACGATCATTGCCCGGAACTGTACGTTTGAGGACAACAGACGTTCCTGTGGGAGGATTAAATGTTACGGTGCTGCTATAATCCGCCCAAAAAGATCCTCCGTTATTGGTCCAGTTCCCGCCTACCGTTAAGCTATAATCGGACGAGCTTACACTCAGGGTTCCTGCATTCAGATTTAAATCACCGGGAACGACTAAATTCGCTGCGAGGGTCAGCGTCTCTGATCCGGAAATAGTCACATTGGGGATTGTTATCGAAGAACGATAACCATCTGAAGTGATGGAACACGACCCGAAACCGTTAAAATCGAAAACAGCATTCGTGACCGTGCCTGAAACATTGTCATCCCTGAAGTTACCGGCAATATGAAGGGTGTACCCGTTTCCATTAAAACTAACCACAGAAGAGGTATAAGCGATAATGAAATTACCAGATAGAGTCGTATTTGAATTAATTTGATATGTTCCGCCACCTCCCAGATACAAATTAGCATAGGAAGAGATAGACGGAAATATACTCCCACCGCTATTTCCATAATAGGCAAAATTGTTTGCAGCACCGGATGCATCCAGACTTCCTGAACCGGTAATATTGCAATAAACCACTAATCTTGATCCTGCTTCCTGAATCCAGGTAGATCCGCTCGCCAGGGTTATGCAGGTAGTGGCACTATTGAAAGTCAAATCGCCATTATTTTGAACCGTTCCCGCACTAAGAATAAATGCACCGGAAAAATAAGTTGCAAATACGGTTCCTGATCGTATAATTAAGGTCCCGCTGTTGAGTGTAAAGTTTCCGGCAATTGTATTGGTATTAAACAACCCGGATAAATACATATTTCCAGTTCCTGAAAAGACCACATTCGCCCCGGAGTTTGATGCATATCTTCCGGTGGCATCAAGCTGAAGAGTACCTGTGAGTGTAATGGTGTTTGAATATTGAGGCAGATCGCCTCCGTTCAGTACCCTTATACTCTTTGCAGCAACATTACTTGTGACTGAGATCATGGATCCGTTTGTGATAACTACGCTATCTCCGGCCAAAGGAATTTGAGCCGGTGTCCATTGGGCAGTATCTGTCCAGTTACCGGAAGTGCCTCTGGAAGAAATAGTGGTAGCATGCACGTAGTTTGAACAAAACAGAATAACAAGGCAAACCCGGGTCATAGACCTGATTGCTTTGTTGTTTCCTGTTGTGTTGTTCAACGTGCTCATCTTCGATTTTGTATCAATTCTCTTTTTCTAAGGCATCTTCACCCTTAAATATCTTTTCTCCGATTTCTCATTGGTCACTTCTAATACATAATACCCGCTGGATAAAGCTCCCCCTGAAGTGGACATATCCAGTCCAAACCGGTTGTCGCCATAAATAGTAACCGGATTACTCGATGCCGGATCATACGAAATAAGACTTGCAGACAAATCCTGTCTGGAGCCATTGTACAATTGGTAGGTCAAATGAGGACTTCCTGAATTATATTCATCATCAAATTTGAAATAGAGGGTTCCTTTAGGAACGATAAAGTATCCTCCATCCAGTTTGCGTTTCAGTTCGGCATAACCTCCGGTTATTTGTTTATAGATCAATGCAAAGGGAACCAAGCCACTGACAGACATGGGACTTGTCATCGTTACACTCCCCTTGGGCCAGTTGCCAAATGATTTGGTACCGTTCCGATCCAGCCATGTGGTTCCGTTCCAGCTTGCCAGGGATATATTGGCATTTCCTTGTACCGGACAATTGGTATTGAAGTTAAGACCCACGGAAACAGTTGAAGTCCCCGCAGTATGATTAAGGGTCCAATATTCGCAACTGCTTATTCCCTCAATGGAATCGGCCCGGGTAGTTCCATACGTTTGACCCGTAGGATAATATTGCGCAACAAATTCGTCCGTTGTAGCGGATGGAGCCGTAATAGAAAGCGGATGGTAGGCCCCTGTGGTCAAGGCTGTGCTTCCGAGTGGGAAGGTGAAGGCAGTGTTTCCGTATTTCCCCATTGCACCGGAAACATAAGCTGTATCAGAGCCTCCAACAAGACCAGTACCATTATTGAGGCTTAGAAGATTGGTAGAAGTGGTTACAATTTGAGCCCGGATGAGGTGAAGTGTATCGGGAATATTAAGCGGACAATTCAAGGTAACCGTTCCCGCACTCTTATTCACAGTCAGTTTGCGAAAGGTCTCGGTTCCGGAACCTTTATTGATAGTCTGAGTACCCAAGCCATTGAGAATAACTTGAGAGCCCGTAGTGCAGTAATATGTACCGTTATTGGTCCAGTTACCTCCCAGGGTAATAAGCTGGGCATAGCCATATAGAGTCGCACCTGAACCAATGCTTAAATTTCCGCCAACCGAAATACTGGATCCTCCATTCTGCACCATCTCAGTTCCATTTATAACGAGATTATTAGCACAACTTATTGAATAGTAAAGTGTAGTCCATGCAGAAGTGCTATTGATCAGATTGTAAAAAGTTTCCGGGGCGGAGGGTTTTGATATGTAACGACTGGCCCAGCTGGCCGTTAAAATGACAGTAGAATTGCCCGGAATAAATGTTCCATTATCAAGCCAGTTTCCTGCAACCGAAATTGTGTCGGAGAAATTACCAGCATCCACGGTGCCAGCTCCGATACTAAATCCAAGAACACCCGAAACAGAGGTAGTACTGGTTACTTTTATGTTAGATTTGAATTTGGTTGTTCCAGGGTTTAGTTTCCCAAGATTGAAAAAAGTCTCGGTTCCATGTGAGTTATACACGGTGTCAGTATACCCAACATAAGGACACAAATAAGTAATACTTGTACGTGGGATAAAAGTCCCGTAGTTAGTCCAGTTAGCATATACTTCAAGCAAACTGGCACTTCCCATGTCGAACGTAGCCCCGGAATTTATGATGAGATTATTTACCTCAAGCCCTCCTAAAGGTGGGGTAACAGTACTGGTGCCAGACAATGTAAAGTCATTATAGTATTCTGCTGTTGAACTTTTATAAATCGTTTGTGTTCCCGTTCCGTTAAAATTCATTTTGGGCTGACCGGCATTGGTATAGGCTGTTCCATAGTTATACCAATTGCCTTTTAATGAAATGATATAACTGCTGGCTGTCATTCCTCCGGAAACGATTGTGAAATCGCCCAGAACCTGAATATTACCCGCCAATACAGGAGAATTACCGCTGCCCGATATTTTCAAATTATAATATCCCGGGCTTGCCTGGTATATGGAGGCATTGGAATAACTGTACTCAACCGTGTTTCCGCTTGCCGAAGCGTCTAACGTCCCTGAATTAGGACCTCCTATACCATGTCCGCCAAAATACGAATTGACACCTTGAGTCCATGTCCCGCCTCCTCCACCATTAAATGAAATTCCATATGCACCGCTGATAGATGTAACCGATCCGTTATTGAGAAGAGTCACAGCTCCATAGAGTATAAAATCAATCGCTCCACTGGTTGTTGTTCCTGCATCAATGCTTACATTAGCTCGAATACAGAAATAACAATTGTATGTGGTTGAAATAGTACCACCACCGCAAATGTGGGAGCCGGCTCCGTAAAAACCTACCTGGGTTTCATAAGTCACTCCCCCGCAAGAATAAGTCCCATCTACCTTTAAATTTCCATACAAATTCAATGCATAAGTCAACGTGTTCTTATTTGTTAGAGTAGCCCCCGATTGAACATTGAGACCTTTAGCATATGCGTTATATCCGGAAATCGTCATGTTATTACCGGAAGTAATAATAACAGAATCCGAAGTGGTTGGGATCTGAGCAGGGCTCCAATGCGCAGTATCCGACCAGTTACCACTTCCCCCTCTGGAGGAAATGGTCGTTGCGTGCATGGAGTTTGAACAAAACAGAATAACAAAACAAACCCAGGTCATAAACCTGATTGCCTTGCTGTTTCCTGCTGTTGTATTCAACGTGCTCATCCTTTATAGCTTATCAAATCCTTTTTTCTAAGGCATCTTCACCCTTAAATATCGTTTCTCCGATTTTTCATTCGTAACTTCCAATACATAATACCCGCTGGATAAAGCTCCTCCCGATGTAGCCATATCAAGCCCAAAGCGGTTGTCGCCATAAATAGTAACCGGATTACTCGATGCCGGATCATACGAAATAAGACTTGCAGACAAATCCTGTCTGGAGCCATTGTACAATTGGTAGGTCAAATGAGGACTTCCTGAATTATATTCATCATCAAATTTGAAATAGAGGGTTCCTTTAGGAACGATAAAGTATCCTCCATCCAGTTTGCGTTTCAGTTCGGCATAACCTCCGGTTATTTGTTTATAGATCAATGCAAAGGGAACCAAGCCACTGACAGACATGGGACTTGTCATCGTAACACTTCCCTTGGGCCAGTTACCAAATGATTTGGTACCGTTCCGGTCCAACCATGTGGTTCCGTTCCAGCTTGCCAGGGATATATTGGCATTGCCCTGCACCGGGCAATTGGTATTAAAATTAAGACCAACCGACACAGATGAAGTTCCCGCCATATGATTGAGCGTCCAATATTCACAAGCGCTTATTCCCTCAATAGAATCGGCCCGGGTAGTTCCATACGTTTGACCCGTAGGATAATACTGCGCAACAAACTCATCCGTTGTGGAAGATGGAGCGGTGATGGTAAGCGGATGGTAGGCTCCCGTTGAAAGACTGGTGCTTCCAAGCGGAAAAGTGAAGGCAGAGTTGCCCACCTTATCCATGGGGCCTGACACATAAGAAGAGTCGGAGCCTCCGATGAATCCGGTTCCGTTGTTGAGCTTAAGGATATTGGTGGAAGTGGTGACTACGGAGCCTCTAGTAAGTCTTAAGGTATCCGGAACTGTCAGAGGGCAATTAAGAGTTACTGTTCCTCCACCCTTATTCACAGTCAGTTTTCTAAAAGTCTCCGTACCTGATCCTTTGTTGATAGTCTGGCTACCGGAGCCATTGAGGACAATGAGTGAACCCGTACTGTTTGTAAAGGTGCCGTTATTGGTCCAGTTGCCGCCCAGATAAATGGGATGTGACCCCGTACTCCATGTTGTAGCGGAGTAAACTGTAAGATTGTTTGCGACATTTATTGGACAAGAGACTGTGGTAGTATAAGTGGGAATAGAGTCCACCAGATTATAAAACTGTTCGGAACCGGAAGATTTAGATAAGGTGGTGCTTGTCCAGCAACCATTAATTTCTACGGTTCCGGTTCCCGGTGAAAAGGTTCCACCTGTATTGCTCCAGTTTGCTCCAAGTAATATATTAGATGATAAGGCACTCAGTGTCCCGGATGATAAAACAAGACTATTGGCAATTTTGATATCATTCGCGAGGGAAACAGTGCTTGAGCCGGCAAAGGTGGTATTGTAAAAAAGATTTGTTCCACTAACTGAGCGTGATATACTAACAGGGCTTGTACTATTAAATGTTGTGGTTCCATTATGGTAGACAAAAGCACCTCCATTATTTGTCCAATTACCTGATATATACCAATTATAACCCACACCGGCATCTATGCTTCCGGAGTTTAATGTTAAACTATGCAACAGCATGCCAGCATAATTGACAATGACTGTACTTGTGCCCGAAACAGAAAGATTATTAAAGCTTATCCCCGCATTGTTATAAAGATTCTGGGTCCCACTTCCGTTGAAATTAATAGTTGAATTTACCGTCGTAGCTTCAATCCAGGCATTCCCCTTAACCGAGAGTGTATCTCCATTTCCATCGAAGTTGTGCACTTCAGTGTAAAAATCATTGTTTACTTGAACATTGCTAGTAAGCTGTTTAGGATTCCCCATTTTGAGATACAGATTATAATAACCTGCGGAAGAAGGCCATATATAATAGGATGCCCAAGTATAAAGGACAGTATTCCCGATAGCAGAAGCATTCAGTGTAAAACTGCCTACTGCATCATAATCAAATGTCAAAAAGCTATTAGTTCCATTTACCCAGGTACCGCCTGTTCCACTAAACGTGATATTAGTTTCTACTGATCCGTAATTAGTGATGGTAATGGCCCCGAAAATTTCCATCAGGCCAGTCCCTGCAATGGTAAATCCATTATCGATGGTATAATTACTTGTAATATAGAGTTTGCCCGGAAAATTAAATGTGGCGCTACCGTTCATATGTTTGTTAGTGCCAACTAATTCCAAATAGAAATTACCAGTTATGTATCCATCCAGGTGAAAGTTCCCATATACAGTCAGAGAGTATCCAGTAATAGAAAGCGTGGCTCCGGATTGAATGTTTATACTTCCACAATTTGAATAGTACCCAACCGTAATTGAATTTCCGGTACTAATTATTACAGAATCGGAGGAAGTAGGTATCTGTGCTGGGCTCCAATGAGCTGTATCTGACCAGTTGCCACTGCCAGCTCTGGAAGAAATGGTGGTGGCTTTAATGGAACCAACCCACAGCATTAGTGCCAGACAGAGATACCAACCACAAAAACGCTTATTCCTAATTTCTTTCATCTCAATCCTATTTATTGAACTGACGTTAACGTGTAAACAGTTCCATTTGCAGGTATTCCGGTAAGAAAGTGAAAACTATTAGGAGCCGACATCGTTGCTCCCTGAGCATGCGATGGATTTCCATATATCAGATATCCATTTTGTGGCGCCGTTTGTTGAAAACTTAACGCTCCAACAACAATCATAGAGGATGAGTCCTTAGCGACCGCATAGGAATTCGGCCCATAATGAAGCTCTATTTCCCCTGCTTGCTCATATAACCAAAGCTGCACATTGATATACTCTCTAGGGTCTGACTCCATTCCAATCTTGGAAAATTCAAGCATGAATATTCTTTGCCCAATAGAGCCAATGGTCTGATAACGTATATAGGAAAAATTTCCAGCGGTATCCGCTTTGTATCTTAAGTCCCTACCTAAAGAGATGCAATTCTGTAATGTTCCATCAAAAGAAACCTGGCCCTCCAGTTTCAGACAAATTGAATCATAAGATCCACCATTGTAGCTAAAATGAAACCCGATTGAAGTATGGATATTCCGCTGAGTCCAATTTTGCCCCTTAGGCAAGGCATAGGTTCCTGACGCAAGACAATTATAAGCTTGCTGGCTTTGAGAAAAGCTGAAATTATAATTCTGTGCTTGCAACTCACTTAGTGAGCCACACATTATTATCAAAACAAGGGAACAAACAATATGACTCCTAAACACCGGAAATGTTTTATGAATTATTTCTCTGATCATCGTACAAATTATTTTACTAAGAGTTTGCGTTGGAAAAATTCAAGGCTGCAATTGTAGACTAAATAATTCATTACATACAAACATTGTGAAGAATTATTTGAAAGAATTACGATATTCTTTACACGCCAATGATGAAATATTAATTCATCGAAAAACAGACAGCCCGCTTTGTAAATAATTCTTACACATGTAAGATATTCCGCGTTTATGTAGAATATAAAAAAGCAAATTGTCTCACCCTTGTGATTTTTTTTTATTCGAATTAACTTATCATGAGCCTTGAAAGCCTTTTTTGACGTGCTTTTCAGACTAACAGTGCTTATTTCACGATTTCAATTTCCATAACACAATGATTTTAATTCAGTTGACATCGCTAAACACATTCCTTTTTCACGAAGAGAGGTTTGTACGTTTTTATTTAACCAAATAATAGTTTACAATGTGCTTCCTGAATAATTTATTTCAATACTTTAGCAACCCATTCATGTAATTCAATCCACACATTGATGAACTTATTTTTCAATCTTTTCTTTCTGTTAATACTTCTCTTTTCCACACATGAGAATTATGCACAGGATAGTTTCAAAGAAAAAAAATCATATACGTTAACAGTCAATACCAATAATTCCACCATCAAATTCGATGTCCTTTCTAAAAAGGAAACATTTCCTGCTCAGAAGTCTCTGATCTATTTCTGGTATTCTACCAACAAAATTTTATCTACTACCGGTGGGTATGACGGCAAACTGCTGAACGGTACGTATGCTGCTTTTTATCTCAACAACAACCTGAAGGAAAAAGGAAAATTTTACAAGGGCCTTAAAGACGGACAATGGATCAGTTGGTTTGAAAACGGAAAGATCATGGAGATTGTTAACTGGAGAAGGGGACTACGACACGGAGCCTTCCGATCCTTTGATGAAACAGGAAGACCCGTTCTGGAAGCCGAATACAGCCACGGAAAACTAAACGGAAAAATGGCGACCTACACCAATGGTGTTCTTACCGACTCCAGAGTATATGCCGATGACAAGGAAGTAGTGCCTGCTGCAAAAAAGACAAAAGAGGCGAGAAAAGAGAAAGCTACAAACAAAAAAGAAAGTCACCCGAAGGAGTCCGGTCCAAATAAAAAATCACCCGAACCCGCTAATGGCAACATAAAAAAGAAACCGACTCTTCGGGAGAAGTTTCATAAGCTGTTTCATAGGGATAAAAAAAATCAACAAGACAAACCGGTCAACAGCTCAGCCAGTAAAAAGGAAAAGAGAAATTCTACCGGGAGTAATGATGACTCCCCTTCCAGCACTCAGAAATAATGCTCAGAGCAGGTGCCCTCATATATGCCATTTTTATTTCCTTCCTGATCGGCTTATCAGGTTTCGCCATTGTATTTATTGCTTTTACCAGCAGGGCTCAAAACGAGAAAGCTTTTGAAAGCAACAGACTTATACGCAATGCCCGCTCCGGAATAGAACTGCTCATGTCCAGCCAGGCTCTGATCCTGCCCGATGTTCCTAAAACAATCGATCTCTTTGGTAATAACACAGATTCAGTTTATCTCGAGAAAAAATCCTGGGGACTTTTCGATATCGCCGTCTCCAAAGCCTTTTCTAAAAATGCACGGGAAGAGAAAATTGTCCTTATCGGTTCTGCCGCTAACCAAAAGGATAGCATGGCCCTTTATCTGACAGATATGGACAAACGTCTTTCCCTGAGTGGAGAAACTATTCTCAAAGGCAATTGCTATTTACCTAAAGCGGGGATTGAAAGAGCTTTTATCGAAGGAAAGAATTTTCACGGCTCTCAGTTTGTAGATGGGAAGGTTTTAAAAAGCGAAAAGAGACTTCCCAAAATAAGCAAGAGCCTGCTGGAACGTATTCAAAACATCAGCGAAGGGAAATGGCTGAAGTCAGACAGCTTACAGGATATTTCATTTTTATTGGCAAAGGATTCCATGCAGCGTTCTTTCTTTGAACCAACGCTGTTGTATACCAGTTCCGTTCCCGTAGTGCTGGATCATAAATTCCTTCGCGGCAATATGGCTATCATCTCTTCGGTGTCCATCACCGTCAAAGCCTCTTCCAAACTGACGGATGTATTGCTTTATGCTCCCAAAATTATCCTGGAAGAAGATTTCTCAGGCAGCCTCCAGGCTTTTGCCAGCGATTCGCTGGTGGCAGGAAAAAATTGCCGCCTTGCATACCCCAGCGTTTTATCTGTTTGCCGGAACAAAAAATCAAAAAATGTAATCCGCATGGTGTTAAATGAAGAGGCCACCTGTCTGGGTGTGTTGTTTGCCTGGCAGGATGGGGCTGATACCAGGAAACAGGTAGACATCAGCATATCAAAAAAAGCAGTGGTATATGGACAGGTATTCAGTTGCGGAACCCTCGATCTGAAAGGCTCGGTATATGGTTCTGTCTTCACCAACAAGTTTGTATTGCGTACCCCTTCTGCCGTGTATGAAAATCATTTGCTGGATGCTACCATTGATGTGAGCAAGCTGCCCGTTGAATATGCAGGCATTGTGATCATGAAAGATTCGTCCATTGTTGACAAACGGATTGCAAAATGGCTGGATTAAAAACAACATACCTCAAAGCCTCTCTGCTGCCGGAAGCCCTGGCTGCGATGATCGTAATTATGATCAGTGTAGGCATTGGCGCCAGTGTATATGGCAATGTATTGGGTTCCGACAACGGATCTCAGAAATTAAGAGCGGAACTGCTTCTGGATAAAATGGCTCTGGATGCAACCCAAAACAACCGCATGCTGAATGAAGAAATTAAAGTGAATGAGTTAACCATCCGGAAAACGGTGGTGGCATATGCCGGTGCGGAAAAATTATATCAGCTTAAACTCGTCGCATTAAACGAACAAGGTAAAACGGTTGCCGAGCATTCGGAATTAACAAGACAAGCATTGACCCCATGAAACGCCTGCATGCATTTACACTGCTGGAAGTACTGATTGCCATGGTCATCTCTACCCTGGTGATTGGTGCGGGGTTTGTGGGGTATGAATTCACCATGAAACAATATTATGCCTATAAGGAAAATGCCGGCATCATGAACGAAGCCTGTACTTTTCAGGGTGTGCTGAAGAAAGATATTTCACTGTCTTCTTCCGTCACGCTAGCCGATCAGGGTATCAATTGCATTAAAAAAGAACACTCCATTCGTTATGAATTTCATCCCGACTTTGTGCTGAGAATCACTACTGACGATCTGAAGGACACCTTCCGGGTAAAAAATGATAGTCTGCAATTTATGTATCAACATATCGCGCAGACCGATCCAGGCAAACAGATTGATTATACCAGCTTCCGCATGGATCTGCAGGGAGAAAAACAATCCGTTATTATTCGCAAAGAATATGGTGCCGATGGCATTATCAACCAGGTTTTAAACGAACGCAATGGCTGGGATTGATCTGAAAGCGATAAAGGCCTACACGGCACAACGCATTCCCGATAAAACCGGGGACGGGAATTCCATTGCCGATCTGCTCAACAAAGACATCAAATTTCTGGAGCGTGGCTTCCCCGACAAAAAGAAAGAACAGTTCTATTCAGAACTCTGCACACTGCTGGCTGCGGGAATTGACATTCAAAGCGCGCTGGAGTTGCTGGCTGAGTCATTTGACCATAAAAAAGATAAGCTGCTGATTGATACCATCCGCAAGGATATCATGGAAGGAGACTCCTTCTCTGAATCGTTGAAGAAAACGGAAAAGTTTTCCGACTACGAGTATTACAGCATGCAGATAGGAGAAGAAGCCGGAAAGATGAATGAAACATTGCTGGAGCTCAGTAAATTCTTTGCCCGCAAAACCAAGCTCAAACGTCAGCTCGTAAGCGCGCTTTCTTACCCGGCCATTGTTACCCTGGTAGCGGTTGCCGCCATGGTGTTTATGCTGAATGTGGTGGTGCCCATGTTTGAAGAACTGTTCAAACGTTTTAAAGGGGAGTTACCCGGACTTACCAAGGCTGTCATCCATCTGTCCAAAGTAGTATCCCATTATTTCCTCCCCGGGCTTTTATCCCTTGTGACTTTCATCTTATTCCTTATCCTGCAACGAAAACGACTCTGGTTCCGGAAATATTCCTCCAAAATAATTCTGCGTCTTCCCCTCTTCGGTGAAATGATCCGTAAAATATACATAGCCCGTTTTTGCAATTCCATGAGTCTGCTCATCAGCTCCAAAGCCAATCTGACCAATGCGCTGGAGTTGGTTGGCAAAATGATCGGCTTCTACCCCATTGAATCGGCGATAGAGCCGATACGCAAAGAAATCATTTTCAAGGGCCGTCCTCTGCACAGCGCCATTGCAGAGTATAAGATTTTCGGAAAACGCATGTCTTCACTCATCAAAGTGGGAGAAGAAGTAAACAAACTGGAAGAAATGTTTACCCGGGTGGCTCAGCAATACAGCGAAGAAGTGGA